>Ga0256404_1005016_pt1 | contig 24095 bp, 21 predicted proteins | sample RumenRJG_01DNA_FD_185990 | JGI IMG/M metagenome (GOLD analysis project Ga0256404, IMG submission 185990) | Bovine rumen microbial communities from Lethbridge, Alberta, Canada - RJG_01 | ecosystem: Host-associated > Mammals > Digestive system > Stomach > Rumen | place: Canada: Alberta | collected... | reverse complement strand
CGAAATCGAGTTGTCGGTGATGAGCCGGCACGTGGGTTCGAATCCCACGCCCTCCGCCACGTCGTCGCAAGCTGCATATCGCTTGCGACGACTTTTTTATACCCTCATGCCTTCACCTCCTGTTGCAACATCGGCTCTGTCAGCGCGGGCGGCGCCCGCGCGCCAATCGCCGTGTTGCTGCCACTCCTTATTGCTCGCTTCATCCGCCACAGGCGGCGCTCGCAACCGTCCCCTCCTTTCCGTCCTCTGCCGCCTTGGGAGCTAGCAGGCTCTGCATCGTGGCGCCGGAGGCGTCCAGCGCGTTGGGGCTCAGGTGGGCGTAGATGTCCGCCGTGGTGGAGTAGTTGGAGTGGCCCAGGAAGAGCTGGACCTGCTTCATGGGGATGCCGCTGGACACCAGGAAGCTGGCGCAGGAGTGCCGGAGATCGTGGAAGCGGATGTGGTGCAGGCCGTTCGCCTTCAGCAGGTGGCCGAAGCGCTGGGTGAGCTTGTCCGGGATGATGAGATTGCCCAGGGAGTCCACGCAGACGCAGTTCAGCCACTTCTTGCTGTAGCCGTTCCGGAATGCCTTGCGGTTGGCTTCCAGCTGCTTTTTGTGCCGCAGCAGTTCCTCCTTCACGTAGGGGATCAGCGGCAGGGTGCGGCGGCTGGACTCAGTCTTCATCTGGTCGGTGATGACGATGGGATTGCCCTCCTGCAAAGAGTCCTCGTAGACCTTATGGTTGATGTGGATCTGATCGTTCTCCCAGTCAATGCTGTCCCACTGCACGCCGCAGACCTCGCTGCGCCGGAGCCCGTAGAAGGTCGCCAAAAGCACGGGGATGTAGATCTCCGTGCCCCGCGCCGCCTCCAGGAGCTTTTCCGCCTCCTGCTGCGTGTAGAACTGGGCATGGCTCTTGCTCTTCTTCGGCATGTCCACCTTGTCCATGGGGTTGCGCAGGATGTGGTCCTTGCGCACCGCGTAGCGCAGGCAGGTGCCGATGAGCTTCACATAGTCGTGCTGGGTGGTGCCGCAGAGCCCGTCGTCCGCCAAGTACTCGATGAAGTCCTCGATGTGCTTCGGCGTGATGGAAGAGATCGTCACGCCCCGCGGCCCGAAGAACTTGTCGATGCGCCCGTTGATGGTGTTCAGGTAGCCGATCTTCGTCGGGGCCGTCAGGTTGGGCTTGTGGTCGAACACATAGCGCATATAGTCCGCCAGCGGCATGGAGGCGAAGCGGTCCCGCTCCTCCAGCGACAGCATCCCGGCCAGGCCCATCTCGTCGTACTCCCGCTTCCGATCCTCCAGGATCTTCTGCGCCTTGCGCAGGTTGTTCTTCACCGGCAGCCCCGTGGTGCGGCTGACCGGCTTGCGCTTTCCGTTCTCCAGCACGTAGATCACGGTGTGGTAGTAGCCGCCGCGATCAACCAGGTGGCCGGAGCAGGGTTTGTTTGCTTTCATAGTCTTGTCTCCTTTTCATTCTTTGGTGTTTTGATCCCGCTCCCAGTCAGATTTGGGAGCGGCCGCTCCGCCGTGCCGACAATGGCATCATAGCAGAGCGGGTATGTATTGGCGAATGTACGGAGACGATGGCGCGCAGGGTTGACGGGGGGCGTGGGCGGGTGCTGCGGGTGAAGTTGGTCCTATATTGTAGGACCAATGGCAGCGGCTATACCTCCCTCTATAACATGGTTGGAAAAAACCGTCGAAACCGGACGGGCTTTTTTGAAAACGTAATCAAATTCGAGCAAATCATAAGGCCCGGATGATTGAAAAGCGGGAAAAACTGTGTTACGGTGTAGGCAGATTAAGGTAAGTGAAAGCCGAATCGGACCACAAAAGATGAGCCCGAGGTATTTTGCTATGCTGTACGAATACAAAGCAGGCATTGACAAGATGAGCGCTGATCCGTCGAACACCATGGATGATTCATATGAACAGCACTTTGTGCGCTCGTTTATCCGGAAGGAGCGTCATGAACGGCTCCTCTTTGAACTGACGACGCCGAAAAAACGATACGACGGCGTAAGCCGGTTCTGCCACCAGGCAGGAGAGTTTCTCGACCCGGCGAAGATCGTGATGGCGGGCGAGGATCTGGACCGCGAGGCAGCGTTTGCAGAGTTTGTCCAGGCGCATGATGAACTGTGCCTTGTCCTGTCGCCGGATTTCTTTACGGATGAGCAGTTTCTTCCGCTGAAGGATGCCGTGCGCCAGGCGGTTATGTGTTTCGACGCCGTGCTGATCATCGGGAAAAGCTTCGCGGTCGTGTTCGGAGAAGTCATGAAGGGCGGCAGAGGCAAGTATCTGCTGTCAGACAGCAAACTTGATTGAATGGACACATGGAGGTTCAAGCCATGTCACAGTACAGCGAGCAAGACCTCAAATATGCTTCGGAGCTGCGCGAGGGCGTACATCGGGAGGCGCTCGCGATCGTCCGAAAGACGCGGCCGCATATCACGGAGGTCGTCGACCGCCACCCGGTGGAGGACTACTTTCAGGAGCATTGGGACTATCCGGGCAAGTGGTACACCATCGTGGCGATCCCTTCCGGCTACGGCAGCCGCAAGGCGCTCGTCGATGCCATTGTCCGCGATACGCTCACCGCGGACGGACCATTGCTGCAGCGGGAGCCGGGACGACGGAAGCTCAGCAAGCAGCTTGACAGTAAGCCGGATGGCTATCAGAAAGAATTCACTGTGGACGTCGATCAAACAAGCCGCAGCTGCCGCACGGTCGGCATGGACGCCGAGGGTCGGCATATTCTCGAACACTACGAGGAATACAATTTCGGCAGCGCCACCGGCTCTGCCGCCGCGTATTACGTTCTGACCGACGCGGAGTACAGGCGCTACGCGAGGCTGGCACTGGTGAACGGGCATCTGAGCGAGGAGGCTTTTGACCGCCTCACCGCGGAGCCGAAGGAAGCGCCGAAGCAGGAGGAAGAGCCGTTTTACGCGCTTCTTGCCGAATATCCGCGCTGTGTGATCGACTATCGCATCGTGCCGGGCAGTTCATCATCCTGCCGGGGCTGCGAAGCGCATCGACTGGCGCTGAAGCAGGCGTTTCAAACGTTCTCCGAAGACGACTGGGAATGCACCTTTGACCTGATTGCGGCGCGGGGAAAGCAAATCGGCGTCGGCGAACTGTTCGCGCCGCCGCGCAAAACGGAGGAGTTGAACTACCGCGGCGCGTTTCTGTATCCGCCGCATGGGGTCCGCTATACCGACGCGGATTTTGACCGGCTCAACGCTGCCCTGTTCCCCAAGGGAACGGATGGCCTCGAAGTATACAGATGGACCACCGACTGGTCAAACTATTTCGACGACGGGCACGAGTGGTGGGGCACGCTCTGCCTGACGGTTTACGACAAAAGAATGGGCCGCTACGCCGTGATCCTGGCGTCGGCAACGGATTGATGTGAGGTTGGTCCTACATTTTAGGACCAACTTTGATCAGGCGGCTATACCGCCCTCTATATCATAGTTGGAAAAATCCGTCGAAACCGGACGGGGTGAAATGAATCTTTTTGATAAGCTGAAGGTCGGGCAGTTGCCCGACCTTCAGACATAGCTGGTTCTATATTATTGGACCTGCTATGAATATAATAACGCTTGCCATTACGTTACGTAAATGATATAATTGCTTCACTCATCTGTGGAGGTGTAATCAGTGAAAATAGAACCAGTTAAACTTTCCCCCAAGAAAGGCGGCAATGGGTACACATCAAGCTATTCTGTTAGTATCGGCATAAACGAAGCGAAGGATTGCGGTCTCGGAGGAGCGAAGAAGATTATTAAGATCATTGATGAAGAGAACGGCACAATTACTTTCAAGGTAAAAGGGATGACATTCACGAACCAAATAATCAATGAAGTCATTCGGCTCAAGGAAAAAGTGCATGATGAAGATAAACGGATTCATCGAGAATTCGAAAAAGCACATGGAATAGTACGTAACGACGATAGAGCATATTCTGCCCAGTATATGGCACAGCAGTATCTTGATGAACTTGCTGGAATAATCCAAAGACCCGAGAGCGAAAAATACGAAGAATACCTTTTGAGCCTCCCCATTGAATGCCTCGCAGACCTTGTTCTGCTGATGTATATGGGGCGGGACTATGACGTAAATATGGATACCGAGCCGGGAGAAGAACGGTTTATTGAGTTTTATAGCAGGTATGGCATTGATGTTACTTTTGGTCTGGATAAGAAACGGTTAGCATGGTATCTGATAGATAAAGGGCCTGTGCCGGAATACTTGACAAACGGATTAAAGGTGCTGTGTGCGCCCAAAGGAACCGATATTGACAGCATCAAATATGGAGACGGCGATGCCAATGGTGATTATGATGACTATAAAGAAGTGTCGCAGTGGTAATGCTGTAGGCAATATAATAGGCCTGCGCAATTGGACTGGCCTATTTGATGGAATAAGGAGCACGAACATGCTTTTGAGGAACTGGCAAAATAATCAGATTCTCGAAAGAAAAGATCTTGCTGCTTCAAATGAAGCGAGCAAAGGAAAACTATCACCATAGTGATATCATTCTAAAAAAGTAACTGTACGATAATCCGGACGAATAGCTATGCTGTCCGGATTCATCGTCTCCGTGTGTAAGTAGTGCCGTTGTTCCCGATCCCGTTCCTGCCCCGGTCTCCGCGGCGTATCGGCCCGTTGGTGCGCTTCGTCGTCGCAAGCTCCGTATCGCTCGCTCCCACATCAATGCGAGAGCTCGTTCACTTTGCTGCTCCTCCTCTCCCCGAAAAGGCTGGTGACTTTTCGGGGACCCCATTATCGCGCACTTCGCCCGGACCATATCCAATCGGACGGCTATTCAGTTTTCAAGGTGCATTGTGCGAGAGGGCGTTGTTTGCGAATCAGATGGGCTCGGCGAAAAGTCCTCTCACTATGTTTGGACAAAGGGGTGCCAAAAAAGAAGTAGTTTTGAGAAATTTCTTCTGTTTTTTCGCCCTTCTGTGCCGTAAGCCAGGCGGATTCAACGAAGCCCATCACTTGTTAAGCCATGGGGAAGGCCGTTTATGGGGGTGCTTGGGAAAATTTTTGGTTTCTGTGTGCATCCGGCACTCCATCGTCCGCCGCGGCTGCAATCGTACATCCATCGCCGCGTGAGGAACATGCCATGAGATGGCACACTCCGAAATCGAAAAGTGAGGTTTCATGCGGGTTTGCTGGATCGCAGGTTTTCTGCTTTTCGAGCCAAAAGTGGCGGAAAGTATTGAAAACACTTGGTTTTTCAGGTGTGCCACGGAGTGGCACATTGTTTGAAAAAAACTTTTGGTTTTCCGTGGTTCCGTGCGGCTGCTTCGTTTATCAGCTCGTTTGGGAAAACGTCCTCTCACTATACTTGGACAAAGGGGTGTCGTTTTGGGGGGTGTTTTGGGAAAAAACTGTGCAAGCTCGCGAATTTTTTTCAGCAGAGTCATGCCGTTTGCGCCTGTGAAGATTCGATCGCCGTACTGCACGGATGCAGCCAAAAAAAGATCTCTCACTCTCTTACCGCAACATGAGGGGCGAAAAAACGACACGTTATTTCAGATTTTCTCAAAATTTTTTTCGGCGTCCTATTTCTGTCCGGCCAGCACGAAAGATTGTCGCTTATGTCGGCCATGCCTGCAGAACGGATAACAGTAAAGCGGCCTGCTTGATCCCTGATCGGGACAAGCAGGCCGCTGACGATTGAAAACCGGATTATTCCGCAAAAACCGTCGAAAACCGTTGAGGAATGGAAGAAAATGTGGTATCATACATTTTGGATTATTGTATATTGCGTGAAAGTGAGAGAACAAAAATGGAAAACAATCCAGAACGGTGGGTTTCCATGAAGGAAATCACCGCCTATCTCGGCATCAACCGCGATACGGTCCTCAACTGGATCGAAAAGCGCGGTATGCCCGCCGTCAAGGTTGGCCGCCTGTGGAAGTTCAAGATCAGCGAGGTCGACGCCTGGATGAAGGCAGTGCGCTTTCAAAATTGCGGTTCATAAAAACTAATTTGATAATTAATCATCAGTACTCGGAATTCGGAGGATTATATATGGACTACACATTGCTTGATGAACTTGTTGCCATTCAAAAGAAAAGCGAAGCACCGAAGACTAAAAGGGCTCAATATGCCACCGAGATGGCTAAGCTACTTGCATCTGAAGGCTTGTCAGAGCATGCAGTGCAGTATTTAAAGGCCGGCGCCGCTTTCTCTGCAGCACTCCCGTTTGTTGAGTATATAAAGCCGCTTTCCCCAGAGGAACGTTCAAAACAGATTACAACATTGTTTACAAGCACTTTTTTCAGAGGAAGCGATAAACCGAATGCTTTCAGGTATGCTATTAGCTTGCTCGGCTATTCAGTAACATGGTTCTTGGACGATATTACACTGTTCGTCGAGACGATTAAGATTATTCCGCCATTAGCATATAACAAAGAGAAGCACTTACTGAAAGATGCACCCAAAACAGTCGAGCGATTCTTTCTTAAGTATCTAAAGGTGGATACTGTGCTTCCTCCACTTGACAGTATTGGGCTTAAAGACATATTTGTCAAAGAATTCCGACATGTGATGATTGAGTCTGTCAATTTGGTCCCGTCTCCTTCACTGGTAAAAGATCATGTATTGGCATGGCTTAGTCAAAAGGCTGGAACTGAAACGCCTATTACAGATAAAAAACAGAGCATCGATACTCAAGGGAAAAGCGATACAGTTATTCCCGAAGAAGGAGACAAATCCGATCAGAAGCTAATTGAGCCTTTAGCTCCAGCTCCAATGGAGTATACGAAATATGGAATTAGAGAGCTAGATCAAATCGCCATTGATGCCGAATCCTTTGCCGGGAGACTGAGAGCAAGTATTAAGTTTTTTGCTGACGAGCACAAAGAAACTGTTCGTCGCCAGGAAACAATTGACGCATTGGAGCGAGAGCTTTCTTCCGGAAAAAAGAAGCTTGATGAAGCGGTTGCAACCATTGCGCGGTTAGAAAAAGATAATGCGGTAGCATTGAAGACAATTTCGGAACTAAGAGTACAATTGATGGACTCTAAACGAGATAATACTGAGCAGGCACATCAGTTGTACTCTCTACAGCAAGAAGTGGAAAAACTGAATTCAGTGATTTCCGTATTTAACGCAGATAAACAGAATTCTCAGTCCGAGCAGTTAAACGCAATTGCTTCGAAGCTAAAAGCGGAGTATGTGGATTTTAAGGAGGCGGAGCAAGACAGCATGACGCTCGACCTTGGAGAAAACTTCCGTTGTCAGCTACAGTCTGTATTCAGAATCCTGGCAAAGGCTGGCATTGACGTAGAGAAGAGGTAAGTGATGGGCTCGAAATTTAGTTGGTTTGGCATAGACTTTGGGACGACCAACAGTGCTGCTTTTTCTTTTACGGGCAGCGACGAGAAATCCTTGATTCCCATTCATTATGGAGATGATGAAGGACGTCCCTTTCCTTCTGTCGTAGCCATTGATAAGATGAGTGGTGAAGTGATCACCGGGCGCGAAGCAAAAGAGCAACGAAACGCGCTGCAAGAAACGCATGAGTATTTCTCATCCATAAAAAGCATTATAGACAGTGACCAAAGTTGGACCATTGCCGGCAAAACATGGACTCCGGAAGACATTGCAGCCGAAATCTTCAAGGCTCTGAAAAAAAGGGTTGAACGAGACAGCGATAACAAAATGGATGAAGTCGTTATGGCTGTTCCCGTTGGTTATTCGGCAAAGAAAAAACAGCATCTGAGAAGTGCTGCCCGCAAAGCCGGAATTGAAGTTAAAATGTTTATCAGCGAACCGACAGCCGCCTTCTGCAGCAATTACAGGGAGCTATGTGCATGTAAAAACATTGCTGTATTTGATTGGGGCGGAGGAACGCTTGATGTCGTTGTTCTCACTTTAGAGAACGGGAATATTAGTGAGCTTGCATCGGATGGGATGGAGTTCGCCGGAAACGATATTGATCTGAAATTTGCTCAGAAAATGCATTCCCGTTTTATGCGGTCTAAGTCTTCGCCCGTCGCTTTTGAAGAAATTAATCCCACTTCAAAAGACCAACTTTTGAGCAAATGTGAAAAGGCAAAATGTGATTTTGAAGATGAGGATGTAGTTTCTCTTTCTGTGAACCGATACGGGACATACGGAGCAGTTCGAGACAGTGTGGAATACGATTACTTTTCACTTCTCATTGAACAGGATGTGGAAAGGGCTGTTGATTGCCTCAAAAGGGCAATTAAAAAAGCAGGGCTCAATCTTACAAACATTGACAGAATCCTTTGTGTCGGCGGTTCAAGCAAGCTTCGGCCTCTTCGAGAAGCGCTTGAGAGAACCTTTGGCGAGGACCTGCTGTTCTATCCTGAGAGAGTTATGTGGGATATCGCAAAAGGGGCTGCAATGATAGCTACCCGCAAAAGTGGCTATGTGCTCAGCAAGTCTATCGGTTTGCAACTAAGTGATGGATCATATCTTCCGCTGTTCAAAGAAGGGCAGCCCATCCCATGCGAAGAATTGAAGATGATATTTAGTGTAGTTGACCAGGATAAGAATGCATTGCAGGAAGCCAGATTCATTTTTACCGATTCACCATCTTCTGACGGACGCGATCTATATGAACCGTTCATTTTACCGCTCCGTGGGTTCTCTGACGAGTATATTCAACTTGCTTGTTATATTGATACAGACAATGTTTTCAAATTGAAGCTCGGAAGCAATCGTGTTCCGGAAGCGTGTTCAAAGGTATGGCATTATGAAAAACTGAAGGTCAGTTTCCACATAGAGGATGATTCATAATGGATAGCAATATTTCTTTTAAAAGCAATGTGTTTCCGGTTAACGGTGCCATTTCATCCGATTCGGAATTCCTATCGAAGATCTGGGATTATAATCGCATTGACCATATTAACTCGCGTTTTCACCCATTATGGCGGCGGACGCAGCGGACAATTCTACAAGAAAAACCATATTGTGCACTGAACCGAGAGGATCCTTGCTGGGGCATGATGGGACGTGGCGAGGATACTCGTTGGGTTTGCATGTGCACTAAGACAAACTGTCCGCAATTCAGCCAGTGCCGATCTGAGATTCCGTTTGATAGAAACCTGGAACAGGCATTTATTCCTACCGGTACAGTGGCAGATGTTAATGAGAAATACGGCTACAAAAACGAGGCGGAGCACACGCTGAATCCTGTTTTAATCGGAGACTATTCTGATTATATGGCGCCGGAATCAATCAAAAGAAGGTCCGAGAAACATCAAGAGCCCCATACAACGTCTACGTTTTCTACACTACTTAAAACCTCCGGCAGTATTAGCGAGAAGCGATTGCAGGATACACCCGCGCCTGCAGAGTCACATGCCGGCCTTGAGAATCTGAATTCCACTTCCACTGGAGAACCATCAACACAGAATGAATCCGAGAGCACCGAAAGTACCCTAACGCTGTCAAAAGAGCAGTTGCTGCAGAAAGATCTCAACATTTTCGAGAGTTTTGTAGAGTGTACGCAAGAGGATATTATTCGAGCCGATCCACATTCTTCTTATTTTGTTGATGCAGGCCCGGGAACCGGAAAGACCTATACTTTGATCCAGAAACTAAACTATATGGTTGCGGAAGAAAATGTCGATCCGGAAGGTATTCTCGTACTCTGCTTTACAAATGCTGCGGTCGACGAAATCAAGAGTCGGTTGAATCGCTTTGTTAAGGATGGTGCGGATAGAAGCTTGGCCAATATTGATGTTCGCACGTTTCATTCATTTGCGTGGTGGCTGATTAACCAAGCGAATGAAGAATTCGCATCTTCAGGGTGGAGCAGAGTTGATATGATGTCTCTCAGCTATGAAACCTCCTTGGAGAAAGCAGGCGAAGTCATATCAAAGTATGGTAATGAGGTAGTCTCTTCATGGGATCATTTTATCGTTGATGAGGTGCAGGATCTCACCAATACACTTGGCTATTTTGTGCTGCGAATCGTTAACGCCTGTGTGAATGCCGGCTGCGGCATAACCGTTTTGGGAGATGCGTGCCAAGCAATCTATGATTATGCTCAAGAGACGGAGCATCCGTTGAACTCTACGGAGTTTTACAAATCACTTTTCAGGAAGCTGTACGGGAAGGCCGGATTCGTTTTTCTTACAGAGAACCACCGTCAGGGGTCTTCGCTAATTTCCCTTACATCTTCTCTTCGCAGTGCAATCTTGTCTGGGGATAACGAACAGCTAAAGACAGCCGTACATGACTTTATTGAATCTGCGTCCAAACTGGATATCTCCACTTCCTCAATTACGGGGCCGGTTCTAGACAGAGAACGTAATGGCGGCACAATCAGTATGCTTTTGCGCAACAACGGCCAGACGCTGAAACTGTCGTCCGATCTCAGAAAACGCGGTGTAGCTCACCATTTGAACATTTCAGAAACAAAGAATAATTACGCGCCTTGGATTGCAGATGTTTTCGGGGATTATAAAAAAGCTACTATTTCTGAGGATGTCTTTTTCGAAAAATATGAAAAGACTACCGGTATTCCGGCATTTGATACTTGGTACCGTTTACAGCGCTTGATGCATACGAATAATGATGTTCTTGATGTAAAAAAGCTGTTGAACGCCATTTCGATTTCCAAAATTGATGATCCAATCATCAGGACCGTTGCATCAAAGAACACTGTAGTATCCAACATTCATCGGTCAAAAGGGCGTGAATATGATTGCGTTGTTGTTGATAAGGCATATGCGGAATCCCTCCTAAGCGATTCCTCTCCGGATGAGTACAGAACTCTCTATGTTGCAATAACACGGCCAAAACAGAAACTTCTTTTAGCTCCACTGCAAAGCAAGGCGGCAATGCAACTGATTACTGTTTTTTCCACCGGAAGAAAACGATGGGGTAAGGCCAAAAGCGGTCACATTGTATACCTGGAATTTGACAGTTCAAAAGACCTCAACCCTGATTTGTTTGCCTTTACGAACCCGGAAGCGTTTTCCTGTGTTTCAATTGGAGACGAAATCCGCCTCCAACGACAAATCCAGGGAAATGTAGTTCACTACGCCATTATTCATGAGGAAACCGATACTATGCTTGGGGTGATATCGAAAAACGAAATATGTTAATGCCAACGATGTGCTGTTTGATCCCGATTACAATGAAAACAGTAGGTTCCGGGTCTTGAATACAATGAGAAGCGTTGAAACTACCGTTGATGTATCTACGGTGGAATAGGAATGAGGAGCTGATCATATGCCGCCATCAATCAGGCGTAACCGTAAAAAACTGGCCGGTGAGCTTAGACGATCACAGATTTTGACTTCATATGGTTGTGGAGCATTGGTTGATTTTCCGCGCCTTTCGGGAATCATGGCTGGTCTTGAGTTCTGGCCGGTACAGCTGCTTCCAGAATCAGCAAAAATTCGGGAACGAAATTTGGAAATTATGCTGGGAAAGGATTTCTTTTATCAGGTATCATCACCGGAGGAAGATTTAGACAGGACATTCACATTACCGACCTTTAGATTTCCTTCTTGGTACTATTGCCCCGAGTGCCACCGATTGGATCACTATAAAAAAATTGCCAAGTCAACCGCTTCAAACACGAGTGACTATAATAGTGCTTTGTATTGTAATGAGTGTAGTGATTCAGTTAAGCAAGTAAAGCTGATACCCTCTAGGTTTATAACAGCTTGCCGCAATGGGCATGTTGATGATTTCCCTTATGTCGTATGGGTACACCGTGGAAAGGGCATATGTGAGAACCCCCAGCTTTACATCGAGTACAAAGGAACAACCGGTGGCCTGGATAGCATCCACATTACATGTAAAACCTGCGAGGCCGAAACAACTATGGCAGGATGCATGGATAGTGAAGCTTTACGCAGGATAAAGTGTAAAGGTAATATGCCGTGGCTGGGATTCGACGGATCTCGCTGGTATAAGGATCCGCAAGAATGCCTTGCGTCACCAAGAGTTCTCCAGAGAAGTGCAAACAACGTGTATTACTCTGTAAATAAGAGTGCCTTAACAATCCCTCCTTGGAGCGAGCGACTTCAGTCTGTATTTGCCTCCAAAGAAACACTTTTTGAAGATATTTTTGAAGAAGAGGACGAAGAGGAAACGGTTCGTCGTCTAAAGAAACAGTTTTCAAAGGATCCGGAGCTTTATGGCGGAGATGAGGCCTCATTTATTTCAGCCGCTTATCATCGCTATCGAGACATACCCGAAAATGTGAATGATAAAAGCCTACGTATGGACGAGTACCGTGCTTTCTGTGGCCCAGACATGGACGATGATCTGTTCAGGACAGAATCCGCGGACATTCCTGAATTCATATCGGAGTATGTTTCTCAGATTAAGCTTGTGAAAAAACTGAGAGAAGTAATGGTTTTGCAAGGATTCCGTCGAATTCTTCCGTCCACAGAAACTGATCCGGAGGAGCGCAAGAAGCAAGGCTTATCAAATGCAGAGTTTTCTCCCATCTCAAGGGGGCCTCTCAATTGGCTTCCTGCAATTGAACTCTTTGGAGAGGGCATTTTCATACAACTAAACGAAGGTAAGGTGCAGGAATGGGAGACACGCAATAAAGAACGATACGCAAGTATGGCAAATCGTCATAAGAATGCCGAATGGATCGGAGGAGGAATGTATGATGAAAGCCATCCAAGGTATGTTCTTCTACACACACTTTCCCACCTGTTGATTCGTCAATTAACGTCCCAATGCGGTTATGCAACTGCTTCAATCAAGGAAAAAATCTACTCTACCTTTGTGGATGAAGAATTCAAAATGTGCGGCATTCTCTTATACACTTCTGCTACAGACACCGACGGAAGTCTTGGAGGTCTTGTCCGCGAAGGCTATTCCGACAGGATGCAAACCACATTTGAAAATATGCTCCAGGAAAGTTCTTGGTGTTCCAACGATCCGCTTTGCGTGGAGTCAACAAGTCAGGGTTTTAAGGGCCTTAACTATGCTGCCTGTCACGCGTGTACCCTTTTGCCGGAAACAAGTTGTGAGTCTATGAATTGCTTATTGGATAGAGCTGCCGTTGTAGGCACACCGGATAATAACGCAGTTGCATATTTCGAAAACCTTTTATAAGGAGAGGTAACGATGGCAAGAATGCTCCCGGATTATATAGACCAAGAAGATCCCCGAAGGAACGGGGAGCGAATGGTGTTTCAATGGTTATCCGATCCCAGTATTCCGGGAACAGCCTATTATTCTCTACTTCAAAAGAATCATAAACACAAGCTGATTGGCGAGGTGGATTTCCTATACGTATGTGAGCGCGGCTTTTTGTGCATAGAAGTTAAAGGTGGGCAGGAGATCTCTAGGAGCGGCTTGGAATGGTATTCTGTCAATAAACGAGGAGTTACGAATAGAATCCATAATCCATTTGTTCAGGCCAAGGATTGTCAATATGCATTGAAAAACTATTTCTCAGATACATACGGAAAATGGTCCGAACAATCGAACTATTTGATCGGATATGCGGTTGTATTTCCGGAATGCATTTTTACAGGTACCGGTAATGACCTGGTTACCGAAGTCATGTTCGATGCTAGATATAATCTAAAAGAGTTTCCCGATTATCTTAACAAAGTGTTTGATTACTGGGAAAAACTCGAAATAGATCGACATGGCTTTTCCCCAAAAAGATTGACTTGGGGGCAATTACGCCAAGCTAACGATTTGTTGCGGGGCGACTTTCAAGTTGTGCCGTCAATGCATCTGGAACTACAGCATGTCGAACAGCAAATGCTCAAGTTGACTGAAGAGCAATATGATCGATTAGATGATGTCGAGACAAATCAACGAGCTATTGTCCAGGGCTGTGCCGGAACGGGAAAAACTATTCTCGCTTTGGAATTAGCAAGGAAAAATGCCGCTATGGGCAAAAATGTGTTGTATTTGTGCTTTAATTCCAATATGGCAGAGTTCGCATCGGCCTCTTTAGATAGAAGGCCAAACATTACAGTTTCCACCTTTCACGCCCTTATCATACAAATGCTTAATGACCCTTCACTCTTCAAAAAGACGCCAAAAGTGTTGGGAAACTGTTTCATGGAGTGTTCTCCATCTCTTGAAAAAACATTCGACGCCGTAATTATCGATGAAGGCCAAGATCTGTTCTGTACAGAGGTTTTCGAAGTAATTGATACTTTAATCGTGGGCGGGCTGGCACATGGTAAGTGGGCAGTGTTTCTAGATCCTAACCAGAATATTTTTAACCCGATTGACGACTTTGAATTGACATTAGAATACATTCAGGAACTATATCATCCGGCCATCCTGACACTAAATACGAACTGCAGAAACACGCAGCCGATTGCCAGCCGTACGGCTGCTCTAACTATAGTTCCACCGGCTAAGAATCTAAAGCTCTCCGGACCCAAGGTCGTCACAAGGACTTACGCCAAGCGTTCAGATTTTATATCTTCATTCAGAAAGGAATTGCAATCGCTGCTATCGTTCGGAGTCTCTCCAGAAGATATAGTAGTCTTGTCACGGCGTAAAAAGTACAATGGATTGCTGGATGGAATCGATGAAATATGCAATCTAAAGGTCATTGAAAGAACAGATTTGCGCTCTTTTGGCAGCCGCAGTCTTAACTACTATACTGTTCAATCATTTAAGGGCCTTGAATCAAAAATCGTTTTCTATATCGACATAGAAGGCTTCTCGACAGCCAATGACCGAATGATGAACTATGTAGCGATGTCCAGGGCCATGCTGCATTTATATCTCTTCTATGACGAGGCTCTAAAGCAGGAATACCAAGATACACTTGACAAAGGAACCGATCTTTTAGCGTGAAACTACAATGTGTTTAAAGGTTGAAGATTCCAGATGCAAAAGACATCCGAACAAATCAGTTATAATATGCGCCGCGTGAAGAATAAAGACTCTGAAATCGAAATGCTTCTTCGAAGAGAACTATGGTCTCGCGGTCTTAGATACAGGAAAAATGTATCCTCTGTATTTGGGAAACCTGATATAGCATTCATCAGAAAGAAAATTGCTATCTTTTGTGACAGCGAATTCTGGCATGGCTATAACTGGGAAGAACGAAAACTTGACTTCAAATCGCATCAAGATTTCTGGATTCCCAAAATCGAGCGTAACATGGCCAGGGACCGAGAAGTTAACGAAAAGCTCAGAGAACAGGGCTGGCAGGTATTGCGATTTTGGGGGAAAGAAATAAAAAAAGACCCTTCGGCTTGTGCAGACAGGGTTCTGAAAGCTTTGGGAGGAACCCATGAGGAAGTATAAAGTCATCGATTTGTTCTGCGGTGCCGGAGGATTATCCCTCGGATTTAGTGAAAAGTTTGGGCATCCTTTTGAACCGGTTTGGGCAAATGACTTCAATCAATTTGCCGCTGATACGTACAATCGGAATTTTGGTAGCCATTGTGTAGTCGGAGATATTGTAGGATTGCTTAATGATCCTCAAACTGTGATTCCAACTGCCGATGTTGTTATCGGAGGGCCGCCTTGCCAAGGTTTCAGTTTATTAAATAGGAACCGGGAAGGAGATTCTCGCCGTACGCTTTGGCACCCATATATGGAAGTTGTTGAGAGATCCGGTGCCGGCATATTTGTGATGGAAAATGTTCCGCAACTTCTAAAATCCGATGAGTATAAAGAAATAGAAGAATATGCAATAAGGCTGGGGTTTAGGGTAGCCAAAGCAAAACTCTGTGCAGCAGATTATGGGGTGCCCCAAATCCGCTATAGGGCATTCATCATAGGCTGTCGATTTGCAGATCCAAGTTTATACTTTCCGCCCAAAAAAACTCACTACAACCCAGACCTCGACAGATCCAAAAAACTCACCGCAAAAAATGGATATGCTGAAACGGCAATTCCTTGGAAAACTGTCCGAGATGCAATAGGTGATTTACCTGACCCGGTTGGTACACAAATCCGGGATGAAGAACCTCCGTACAATTTGCACTTTGGAAGAACACCTACTGAAACCAGTATGCAGCGTTATAGGGCTATTCCGGAAGAGGGAATGAATCGGTTCGATCTGGAACGGAACGCCCCGGAGTTAACCCTTGCCTGTTGGAAAAAGAAGAAAACGGGGGGAACAGATCTGTTCGGGCGTTTATGGTGGGACAAACCATCCGTGACCATTCGTACTGAGTTTTTCAAGCCAGAGAAGGGACGGTATCTGCATCCGGTCAAACATAGACCCATAACACATAGAGAAGCCGCGAGAATACAGTCGTTTCCAGATTCATTCGTTTTTTGCGGAAGCAAAATTGAAATTGCCAGACAAATCGGAAACGCGGTTCCCCCTCTTCTGGCATCACATATTGCCGAGTGTGTTGAACAACTTATAAAGCAGTATGATAAGGAAGAGACCTGAGGCGCTTTAGAATTTTACTCATTGTTTGGAGGCGCTAGCATGCAAGAAATAATCGCAAAATTCTTAAATGAATATATCCACGCAAGGAAGGAACCCTTTGCGCAACACCCTTTTGCTACATTCGTTCGTAATGCTGTCCCAGAAATCATCTACTCTACAGGGATTGTTAATAGGGACAAATACTTGGTTGTTGGAAGTGTGGGGCAAGGGCAATGGGCGCTTGTCCCTTGGGTGTGCATTTTTAATAAGGAAATAACAAGTTCTGCTCAAAAGGGAACATACATAGTTTTCTTGTTGTCAAAAAACGGGGATACACTATACTTGACGCTCAATCAAGGATGTACAGACATCTTGTCAGAGCACGGCAAAAGAGAAACCATCAAAATTCTGCATGATCGCGCCAATGACATAAGAAAAACTATCAGCTCTCGCGGTTTTAGTGCCAATAATGATATTTCCCTGGGGACAAACCTTAAATTGACAGAGTATTACCAACAGGGAACCGTTTTCTATAAAGCGTATCATAGAGAATCCATCCCGTCTGACGAAGAAGCCTTAGACGATTTGAAGCGCATGATAGATATCTATGATGACTATTATGACATCCTTTTCAAACACAACGACTCATCAACCGCTTTACCTTCACGCGATAGCAGCAAACAATCTGCTGTTGATAATATGCCTCGTGTAGTTCAAACCGGTCACTTTGATTCCTGGGAGATTGTCGATGATAATACCGCGATCAAGACATGTGACAAATCCTTTTTTGAGCACAACGGTTCCGGTGTGCCCAAGGATATATGCTGGTTTTTTCAGGCAGAAAATATCCCGTCCGGCGAATCTGTGCCAGTCACGATTAGGTACAATGGGTCTGACTACATAGCAAAAGTAAGAAACGATTCCACGGATCGCAGGCGTATCCAAATACTATGGACAGCAGACCTTGGTAAACAATTCGGGAGATACGCAGGAACCAAAGAGTCGCGAGCCAGATTCTCCAAACTTGGCGACATGCTATACGAGGTCAGTTTCGAAAGCGGAGGTGAGGAAGAGTTGACGGTCAAAGAAACGATTAGCAGAATCAAGGAATACATTGAGGCGAAAGGGTTCAGTTATCAAGACGGACTGATCGAAAACTTCTACCTCAGTCTGAAATCGAAGCCGTTTGTCATTTTGGCCGGCACCAGCGGAACCGGTAAAACGCGCCTTGTGAAGTTGTTCGCAGAAGCTGTCGGTGCCAATACGAGCAACGGACGGTATAAGATGGTATCTGTGCGGCCGGATTGGTCAGATTCCTCCGACTTGTTTGGACACGTAGATTTGAACGGTAAGTTTATTCCTGGTGCCATCATCGATTTCGTGAAGCGTGCCGAGCTGGACAGCGCACATCCGTATTTCCTCTGCTTGGATGAAATGAATCTGGCAAGAGTTGAGTATTACCTGAGTGATTTCTTGTCGGTGGTCGAAACCCGTGATTTACAAGCCGGTCATATTATCTCTGACCCCTTGGTTTCCGGTACATATTACGGTAGCGATGCCGCTGCTGCAGGCAAATACGGGACAGTTCCATTCCCGGAAAACCTGTATGTAATCGGGACTGTGAACATGGACGAGACAACGTTCCCGTTCAGCCGCAAGGTTCTTGATCGAGCAAACACGATTGAGTTCTCCTTCGTGGATTTGACGCCCCCGACAGAATGGGCACCCGGGACGCCAGCCCCCCTGAATCTGGGCAATGGATTCTTGAAAACGGAATACCTGTTGCTTGCTCAATGTGCGGATCAGCAGGAAGCGGTCAATTCTTACTGTCTGGAACTGCAAAGGCTCAATCGCATCCTTCAGCAAGCCAACGCGCATGTAGGTTACCGTGTACGAGATGAAGTCGTATTCTATCTTTTGAACAATAAGGCGGCAGAACTGCTGCCTGAAAACGAGGCTATCGATAACGAAATCATGCAGAAGATTCTTCCACGAATTCAGGGAAGCTCTGCATCGATCAAGAATATGCTCTGCGAGCTATTCCGAGTCTGCGCCGGTGATTACGAAGGGCAAAACACGGAAAGCGACCTCAGTTCTAAGATGATGACTGTTGCCCAGAAGCCCGATTGTAAATATCCGAAGTCTGCACAGAAGATAGCGTTTATGGTGAGGAGATTTGAAGAGGATGGATTTACTTCCTACTGGCTCTGATGAGTTGGTATATATCCGGACGGATAAAGTAAATCTGACAATTAAAGGCCCGGCGGCCCATCCTAGTTTTCAAGGCGTTGAATACCGAGAAGGCGACTCGGAATTCAAACTCTCATGCAATGAGGAGTATGAACTATCTCTGAAAGGATGTGCCGATGCCGGTGCAACTATGGTTGTCGGCAACGTTTTTTCCGGGGTATATACCGTCTTTCCGCTTTTTTACGAGCAGCAGAGATATGAGATCGTGATAGAAGCCAACGGCGTTCATGAGATTGCTTTCTGGCATGATAATCTGAATGTTCGCAACAAAGTAACCCGCGTAGGCCGTAATAGCCGGATTCTGTCCGGCGTGATCAATTTCGGGAACGAAATCGGCTTATCGGACCTGGTCGTCCAGGTGGATGGCTCAAACTATCTGCGCCTTACGATCGAAGTATTCCCTACGAAAATCAGTTACAAGGACGATTATAAGGCCATCGTCGAAGACGTTACCCGTGAAGTATATGGTCTCGTATTCGACTTTCTGAAAAAGACCTATCTCGGGTATCAGCAGAGTAATCGTGTAATCAGCAGTCCGGTTGAGTTCTTTGCTGTGATTCGGCAAATATTCGGCGATTTTATGAAGGCTGCGGATATGATATTGGCGCAGCCGCATCATCTGCTGGAGACCACACATGAAGTGCTGCCAAGCCATAAGATAAAACGGATTGATAACCGTAGCCTGCGCTGGATAGAAAAACACCCGGATCAGGCGAAGATTAACGCTGATCGGGTGCTGGTTGCCAAAACACTTGCCGTAAAGAAGCAGATTACATATAACACGAAAGAGAACAGGCTGACAAAGTATATTCTTCAGACTACTGCCAAGAAACTGGAGAGCTTCAAACGGAACTATCTCAACCTGCAACGTGTTGAGGATAAAGCGGTTGTGAATCAGATTGATGATATGATTCGCAATCTGAACCGCAGGAGTAGTGCATCATTCCTGGCGAATGTCGGTGCGCACGAGTCCTCTGCCGGTATGTCCCTGGTGTTCTCCATGGCTCCCGGTTATCGGGATCTCTATAAGTACTATCTGATGTTGCTGCATGGCCTGTCCATCACGGGCGATGTGTTCAATATCTCCATCAAGGACCTTGCCGTGTTGTACGAGTATTGGTGCTTCATCAAGTTGAACAGCCTGATGAAAGACCGCTATGAATTGGTTTCGCAGGACATTGTAAAAGTCCAGGGGAACGGGCTGTATGTTTCTCTTGTGAAGGGCAGCAGGTCCCGTGTTAAGTACCGCAATCCAGCCAACGGTGAGGTTATAACGCTTTCCTACAATCCCAAGGAAACTGAACTGCCCACCGGAACGCAGCGTCCCGATAACGTCCTCAATCTACGGAAAAAGGGCGCTGACACAGAATACGAGTATGTGTTTGACGCCAAATACAGAATCAATCCTGCTTTGCCGGGAACCGATTACTATGAAACTATTTCCCACAAGCCCGGCCCGGAAGTCGGAGATATCAACACCATGCACCGATACAGGGATGCCATCGTTTATCAGAACGGGGGATCTCCGTTTGAACGCACAATGTTCGGCGCGTATGTGCTTTTCCCGTATTCGAATGAAGAAGACTATCGGCACCACCGATTTTACGAAAGTATCGGCAAAGTCAATATAGGTGGTCTTCCGTTCCTGCCCTCGGCAATGAGCTTGGTATCGGAGATGCTGGATGAGCTCATTTCTGATTCGCCGGAGTCCGCTTTTGAGCGTGCCACGTTACCTCGGGGTATTGAGGACAAGCTTCAGAAGGTTGACTGGGCGACCAGAGACGTTTTGATCGGTGATCTCCGGTCAGCTGCTCAGCTCGATATATGCCTTGAGCACAAGTTCTATCATATTCCCGTTTCCCAGGTTAAAGACGAAAACCTTCCCATCCGCTACGTTGCCCTTTACCAGTCCAATAGACTGTTCGGGGCCGGGTCCGGTATCCGGTATTACGGAGAGGTCAAAAGCTGCGGGCTAGTCAGACGAAGAGAAATCCACTACCTTCCCAAGGCTTCAGATGAGCCGTATTACTACCTGGAGATTAAGGAATGGAAAACTCTCTCCAAACCGATCGCCATCAAAGAGCGCTCCATGGGACGGCAATTTACCAACATGTTCCTCCTGGAACACAGTTCCGAAGCACCGGAGCTCGGCATCCGCAGCGAAGCAGAATACCGATTGTTCTCTGAATTGAAGCGTGCACTGAATAACACTGAAATCAACGATGACGGAACAGATATCGGTTTTATCTTCGGGGATGCCACAATTAACTTCGAAGACGGGAAAATCCATGTTTACCGCGACAAGAAAGTGGCTGCCGAGTATGAAATTCATGATTTCAGCCGTTCTCCAAATGCGGTTTTCAGAAGTATAAAAGCAGAGGTGGAATAGCATGCCCAATAATACTGATAGTTAAAAAGGATAACGGTGAACAGAAGGGAAAACTGATGCTCAGAATTGATAAAGCAATTCTTGATACCGATAGAGTAGTTTGCGACAATATCAGGCAACTAAGCGGAACCGATACAATAACCTACAAACTCACCAACCAGCAATTTATCCTCAACATCGTAAAAAAATTGTGCAATTATATCTTCAAAGCTATTTTATTCCGGGTGCATATATCTTTGAAGATATTTTTTGTTGACTTTTTGCTTTCACTTGGGTATACTTCATATGGAAGGTGATGATTGAATGACAAACTTCCAGGAGTACCTCGATCAAGCTTTGAAAACAGTAGAGATTCCTTCAGAACCAAACGAAGAATCTGTATCTGAATATGATGTATTCTCTGAAATAAGCGCGCAACTGATCGATGCTAGGAATAATAGTGGAATAACGCAAAAAGAATTGGCACAAAAAACAGGCCTGACACAAGCACTTATTAGTCGTATAGAAAGCGGAAAAAGCCATCCGACCATCGATACACTGAAAAGAATTGCTGATGGTTTGGGCCTCAGGCTTGTTGTGTCATTTGAAGACTTCGAAGGAGGTGAAGAAGAATGATCAATTCTTTGACCATTCAGGATTTCCGTGGAATTCACGCCCTTTCGATTCCAACGCTGAATCGAATAAACCTTATTGTTGGTGACAACAACTGCGGGAAGACAAGCGTTCTGGAGGCTATCCTTTTGCTGAGAAATCCAAGCGATCTTGCTAATCTGTATAGAGTTGCCAAGCTCAGGGATGCTGCTGTTTTTTCCAGCGGGATTACTCTGTATGAGAACTTTACGTATCTGTTTCCGCAGGCAGAAGAGCAACTCACTATAAGTGTGTCTGCCAAATGTGATGGTGCGCCTGTAGAGTGCAGCGTAAAAGGAGAGAAAAAGCAGGTTCTCTTAGATGCTTCTGAAATAAGAAGATATTCTCTCATCTCCCACAATAAACTCCCCAGTTCTCACGATTCAGAAATGGAAGCAGAAGCTTTCAGTGGGACCGTTTTTTACAAACAAGAAGGCGTTTCCGGAGAGCTCCCCCTTGACTTGAATACCTACTCCAGGGCAACCGGGACGCCTGTCACCAGGAAAAAGGCGATCAACATCAGCTATGTCTCTCCTTTTGAGCATTTGCGCGGAAACATTGTTAACCGCATCATTAAAGAGGATACCTATAAGGAAATCTGCATTGCGGCGCTTCAACTCTTTGACCCTGAAATCACCGATATCCTGCTGCTGAAAAGTTCTGAGGGCAATCGTCCTATTGAGTATCTGAAACATTCCAAGCTGGGTCTGATGCCGATTTCTACCTATGGCGACGGCATTAAGAAAGTTCTTGTGCTGGCTAACGCCATCGCCAGCTCTGCTGGCGGGGTGTTGCTGATTGATGAAGTGGAGACTGCAATTCACAAGAAGTATTACGATGACATCTTCAACTTCCTGGTAAAAGCAAGCAGAGCCTTTAGTGTTCAGATGTTCATCACAACGCACAGCATTGAAGCAATCGACGGGTTGCTTTCTACACAAAACTATGATGTTCAAAACGACACAGATGAAATCAGTGTTGTAACCATCAAGAAAGCAGAACAAAAGAGCTATTCAAGAGTTCTTTCTGGCAGGAGTGTTGCTGAAGACCGCGAAGCTTTCGGATTTGAGGTGCGCCTGTGAACAGTTTGATTCTTTGTGAAGGTGCAACAGATGCGATCCTATTGAGCTACTATCTGAAAAAAGTCTCTGGATGGACGTATACTGCGAAAGCTCCGGATGGTTTGAACATCAGAAGCACCAGAGGAAATGAGAGCGTCAATTGGTATATAATCGGCATTATCAAAGGGTTCACCCTCGACGCCGATAAGCATCGGTCTGATGTTCTTTTCTGAAAACAGATCACTCATGAGGCATGATTCACCTTGGCGAGGCTCTGCTTGAGCGCCTCCATGATGTCGATGACCGTGGTCTCGCCGCTCTCCTGCGGCACGGTGATCTCCTTGCCCTGAATCTTTTGCTGGATGATTTCCCACAGCCGCGCCTGATACTCGTCCTTGTAGTCCTGCGGATGGAACTCCCGCACCATCGCGCCGACAAGCGTTTTCGCCATCGACAGCTCCGACTCGCTGACCCCCGGCTGCGGGATCTCTTTGGGCGCTTCCTTGACCTCGTCGGCAAAGAACAGCGTCTCGGCAAGGATGCCGTCGTCGGTGGGGATCAGGGCGAGGAGCTTCTGCTTGGTGCCAATAACGGTTTTGGCGATGGCGACTTTGCCCTCCTCCTTCATAGCGCGGCGCAGCAGTTCGTAAGCCTTATCGCCGCCCTGCTCGGGGACGGCGTGATAGGTCTTGTCGAAGTAAATCGGTCGTATGCTGCCGATCTCCGCAAAGTGCAGGATGTGGATGGTCTTGTCCTTTTCGGTCTTGGCTTTCTCGAAGTCATCGTCCGTCATGGTGACGTATTTGCCCTTTTCGTACTCGAAGCCCTTGACGATGTCCTCCGCGCCGACCTCCTTGCCGCAGTGGGCGCAGACCTTCTTGTATTTGACGCGGCTGGGTTCCGTCAAGATTTATGCGCAAAATTGTTTGCAGGCTCCGGCTGAATGAAGTCAGCCGGCAATAGAGGCGTCGTCCAGAGCCGCCTCCAAGTGCTTCATGTTCATGTATTTCTTGTTGCCCCACTGGGTGCCCGCTACATGGCGAAGGCGGGCACAGACCAGCATCAGGGCGGAGTTCCCGTCAGGGAACGTCCCCACCACACGGGTGCGCCGACGGATCTCACGGTTCAGCCGCTCGATCACGTTGTTGGTGCGGATGCGCGTCCAATGCTCGCTGGGAAAATCACAGTAGGTCAGCGTCTCCTCAATGCCGTCCTCGACCTTCTTGGCGGCCTCCTTCAGCTTCATGGCGCGCAGCTCGGCGACCACGGCTTTCGCTTTCTCGCGGGACGCTTTTTTGCTCTCCTGCGCGTGGATCGCCTTGAGCATTTTTGCCACAATTTTGACCTTGGATTTGGGCACAACAGAGAAAACGTTGCGGTAGAAATGCACCGTGCAGCGCTGGTATTTGGCGTCCGGGAACACCTCGCCCACAG
>Ga0256404_1005012_pt1 | contig 24111 bp, 17 predicted proteins | sample RumenRJG_01DNA_FD_185990 | JGI IMG/M metagenome (GOLD analysis project Ga0256404, IMG submission 185990) | Bovine rumen microbial communities from Lethbridge, Alberta, Canada - RJG_01 | ecosystem: Host-associated > Mammals > Digestive system > Stomach > Rumen | place: Canada: Alberta | collected... | reverse complement strand
TTTTCGCAGCTACGGTCGAAGAAGCAACAAAAACAGTCCGTCCTGCAGTCGAAAAGATACTGAGTGAGCTTGATATTCCGCTTTCCTCTATTCTCGTGAATACCGGAGATACGACAGTTACAAAAGATGAGGATATTCGTAACTTCCGTAATCTTGATGTTAAAGGGACAGAGGGCAGCCAAAAGCAGTTTATCATTCTCGTTGAAAAAGGTAGAGAGGGTTGGAACTGTCGCTCTTTGCTTGGTATCGCTCTGTTCAGGAGCCCGAAATCAAAGGTCTTTGTATTGCAGGCTACGATGAGATGTCTCAGACAGCTTACCGATGAACAACTCATGGCAACAGTTTTTCTTTCCAAAGAGAATTACGATATTCTCAATGATGAGCTGCAAAAGAACTACCATATGGAGATCACCGACATGGGCAAGACCTCCAAAAAAGAGAAAAAAACATATAAGGTTCGTGTTTTACCTCCCCCTCGAACACTCAAAGTGAAAAAGATCTGGCACGAGTACAAACTAACGGAAAAGCCGTATTCTGAACCTATCCCATTTGGTTTAGGCGAGCTTGATACCTCAAAGTACACTCTTACAATGATCGAAAAGGGTTCTCTGCGGCTGAATGCTCATGAAAAGGAAACGAATATCGACTATATCAAGGACAATGTGCAGTATAGTGAGTTCACACTTGTTGCCGAGATTGCACGGTATCTAAATGATTCCTGCCTGCTGATCGCAAAGATACTACGTGAGTCACCTGACGGAATAGATACGATCATTGAAATGGTAAATAAGTACAACGAGATACTTCACGATATTCTGATACCGACGATTTTCCATGCACTCAACTCTGTTGAAGCGATTCAGCACACAGACGATGTGGAGATCACTCTGCTCAAAGCACCGAAGGATGCTGGCTATTATGTTTTCAGCGGCAAGGAAGGACTCGTTATCACAAAGGAGCATAATAACTTCACTCCTGCGGAGATACTCAAATCGTTCCACGCTGATACATATTGCTTTGACTCTGAACCTGAGAAAGAGTGCTTCTTGCAGTATATTTCAAGCCCAAAGGTCAAAGAGGTTTACTTCACGGGTATGTTTACTTCCGACCAGGGAGACTTGTCTATTCAGTATTATGATCCTGAATCCGGCAGAATACGCAAGTATTATCCTGATTTCCTTGTGAAAATGACAGACGGTTCTTATCAGCTTATCGAGGTTAAGGCTGATAATATGATCGATGATCCAGTCGTGCAGGCAAAACAATCTGCAGCTGAAGAAATTGCAACTGCAAGTAAAATGAACTACATTATGTATGCTGGCAGCAGATTAATGAAAGAAAATGTATTAGGAATAACAAACTGAGAATAACGATCAATGCTTGATATATGAAAAGCATTGATCGTTATTTTTTGGCAACAAAAGGTAAAGGTATATCTATAGTTTTTTATGATACAGATTATAAATCTAAACAATAGCTATTATAATTATTAAATTGACTGGTATTATGAGATGTGCTATAATATATGCAGTAATAAAGTGTTTGCATATTGGATCGGAGGGAACAAACTATGGCAGGTATTATCGTTGATTGGAAGGTGTTCGATTATAAGTTTTCCGGCAAGGAAAGAGAAACATTTGAGAGCCTTGCATACATGCTTTTCTGTTATGAGTTTAAACAGAAATTCGGTATCTTTCGCTATTTTAATCAGCCATATATTGAAACTCAGCCAATCAAAACCGATGATGGCGATGTCGTTGGTTTTCAGGCGAAGTATTATGACGCAGCTACAAGACTATCTTCTAAAAAGAAAGAGATCATAGAAGCAATAGATGGTGCAAAAGCTAAGTACGCAGGGATCAACAGGTATATAATCTATACGAACAAGGAGCTATCTGCGAGTAAAGATAAAGGAAAAGTGAAACCAGATTATCAAGTTGAAATTGAGGATCACGGGAAAAAGTCAGGAATTCAAATAGAATGGCGAGTTAAGAGCAATTTTGAATTCATGCTTCATGACCCTCGGTTATCTGCTGTTAAGGAACTATATTTTAGTCCGAACACAGATTTGAAACGGTTTGCGGAAAACATACATAAAAGAACATGCTCTATTCTAGATGGTATCAGGTCTGATATTGTATTTAATGATAATAATATCAAAATCGAATATACGCAGAAGGAGATACTTGATTTCTCAAAATCTGATAAAAATGCTTTTGTTGTTTATGGTATTGCAGGCACAGGAAAATCAGGTTATGTAAAAGATTTCTGTGAGCGGATTGGCAAAGAACAAGACTTATGCTTATTAGTTTTTTCTGCATCTGACTTTGATGTTAAGGAAGAAACGGAACTGCTTAGTCAATTTGGTAAATACGGATTGGATGATCTAATATCGTTATATGATGAGGATGATAATAAGTATTGTGTGATCGAATCAGCCGAGAAGTACAACAATTTTAGCAACTATGATGTGTTCAGAAAAGCTGTTCATAGAATGATAGAAACGGGTTGGAAGATAATATTCACTATCAGAACGCAGTATAAAAACGGGTTCGTAAATGCAATTCTTGATGGTGTTTCAATAGGTGAATTCTGCATTGACAGTATTGATGAGACTAAGCTGAAATCTTTATCTGCCGAGCATAGTTTTGCACTTCCTTCAAACGATAAGCTTTGCAAACTCCTATGTAACCTGTTCTACTTGAAACTATATTTAGAGTTATTATCTTCCGGAACATCTATGCCGTCCAATGCAAAGACATTTATCGATCAGATATGGAAACAAGTCATACGAAACGATAAACAAAGACAAGGTGATAATCTTCCTGTAAAGCGAGAAGCATTTATTGTAAATATGGCATCAAGCCTATTGGATAATGACAGATATGTATATGTGGCTGAAGCTTCAGACGATTCAGAAGTCATTTCTCTGCTGGAAGAGCAGGGCATTATTGCTCCGTATAATGATGAACCTGGGTTATGGGTGTTCAATCATGATGTGTATGAGGAAATAGTCGTTAATCATATATTTGATAGTAAATACAAAAACAGCTCTGATATGCGGCAGATAACAGAAGCATTCAATGGTTCTTTGCGTTCCAGAAAGATGTATCGTATCTGGCTTGAAACAAAGCTGAGGGATATGGACAGCGGTCTTTTTTCTGCACTTACAAATGCTCTGTCTGATAGTGAGTTTTCGCAGCTATGGAAAGATGAGACTATCATTGCACTTATGAATTCAGATAATGATGAAGCTTTTCAGTTAATGGATTCTACATTTTCAGCAAATGATTATGCCTTGTTCACCAGAACGGTATTCCTGTTGAACACAGCTTGTAAATGCATCAAAAGAAATGAACTATATACTATGCTCGTTCAGACTCATAACATCAGTGCTTATCGATTTACCGAGCCAACGGGAAAGGCTTGGCATGCGGTATTTTGCTATATAAAGAATCACATAGATCTGATCCCTTGGAATAAGCAGAATCTCAGCTTTGTTTTAGATGCAATGGATTCCTGGGCAAAAAACAATCCAACGGGAGAAACAACTCGAATCGTAGGCCGTATAGCCTTATCTTTGAAGGATAAAGTTTGGCAGGTGGGAAAGAAAAAGTCAGGACTGTATGATGATACGATATATAAGTCTATCAACAGTATAATTCTGTTTGCAGCTAATGAGATCAAAGATGAGTTAGTGAAATTGATAGACGGTATTATTAACAACGGGTCATTCAGAATTCGCGATAAGGAATATGTCTTCTTGACGCAATCGCTTTCAAACATTTATGACTGCGGAAAAATCTGCGAAGCACTTCCCGAAAAAACACTTCAGTTGGCGTGGGCGTATTGGCATCACAAAGATGATGAAAACATTTATTATTCGCCTGAACTGCTTGAATCGTCTTTCGGATTAAATGACCGCCTTCATTCTGAATATTATCCAACAAGCGCATATCAGACACCGATCTGGGCATTGCTGCGGAAAAATCCTGAGAAAACCATCGATTTTATTATTGATCTCACAAACAATGCGGCAAAAAGTTATGAAGAATCAGAACTGAACAAAAACTATAACGAATGCTATGAGATAAAGCTTGTGTTAAGTGAGAAAGAGGTAGTTTCACAGATATGCAGCGATAGGTTGTGGAAAATCCATCGTGGAACAGGTGTTGCGCCGCATTTGCTTGAGTCTGCGCTTATGGCACTCGAAGACTATGTGTTGTCATATGTTGAGCAGCTTACAAAAGAAGATGCGGTAGCATTGTGCTATCATTTGCTTGAGAACAGCAATAATGCTGCTATCACAGCTGTTGTGATGAGCGCCGTTATCGCTTTCCCTGATAAGCTGCTTGAGATAAGCTGCATACTGTTGAAAACCAAGGAGCTGTTTGTGCTGGACAGATCACGCTTTATAAACGAGCGTGAAGCAAATATGTTCAGAGGCTTAAATAAAAGATTTGATGATGAAAGAAGACTCAGCAATGACAAGCAATTCAGAAAAAAGAAATTCGAGGATATCATTCTGAACTACCAGGTGAATTCGGGAGGTTTGCCGGAAGGAGATTTCAAGCAGCGGCTTGACAAATTGTATTCGGCTATCGACAGCGCTTCAACTGATATTGATAAATGGCATCCGAGCTATCAGGCGTGCTTCTATCGTATGGATTGGAGAAAGTATAAGCAAGCAGGGGAGCCCGTTATCAATGGGAAGCAGATCAGCATTCCTATGCAGGCAGATTTTCCGCAGCAGGTCGCTGATTATGCTAAAGAAAGCGAAGAAGCAAGTGCCAAGGCTTTGGGAAATATGGAATTGCTTCTTTGGGCTTCATCACGCTATAAGGGTGGCAAACAATACAAAGATCACTGCAAATACGACGATGATCCATCTTTTGCGCTTGAAGAGATCATATCGTTAGCGGAATCTGACGAAGAAAATGTACCTTTGTTGTCCGATGATACCGCTTCATATACGATAGCTGTTCTTTTGCGGGACTTTAGTAGTGCTCTTGATAGTGCACAATATGACTACTGCAAAGAGGCGATTTCAGGTCTTGGATATGAAATACTGAGGAAAGGTTCTAGGTTCTCCGGTATTGATGCGAAAAATGCTACCATAACGGAAATATCAAGATTGGTCGATATGAGCAATAATAGTTTCAATCGGACTGATCCTGCTGTGATACTTCTTGCTTTTATGCTTGATTATCGCAGGCAGACAGGCAACAATATGATAGACCCGCTCGCTGCCCTATGGGACAGAAACAGAGAAGCTGCCTGCAAACTGATCGTGGTATTTTCAAAGCTTGCGCCTTTGTTTGATGGAAAGAACATAATAAAATTTGTTGAGTCAAATCAAACGCAGATAGCTGAACTGATGTCTGCGGATAACTATTCTCTTGAATCTATAGATATAACAGCGCTTGACCATAACTCAAAAGTGTATATCGCCGCGATACTTGACCGTCACGACACGGGAATATTTGATTTCGTGGTATCTATCGGAAAAGAATTCTGGGCTAAGCTGTTTAGTGACGATTATGATGACAGTATAAACAAGAACTTTGTGCTGGAGAGCGAGTATAAAAAATGGCTTGCGGAATATCTTCTGTTTATTACCGATGATGAACGCAGCAAGCTTGTTCAGACCTTGATGCCGTTAGTGCGGTTTGACCGCAGCTTCAACAGGCTGCTGTCTGATATCATAAGTGCGGAAAATGCCAATCCGAGATATGAGGCATTCTGGAACTTGTGGACATTGCTGCAGGACTATATTTTCAGCAGGTACGAAAAGAACAATGATTATTATAAAAATGCAGAAAATGATATTCGCATAGGTCTTGGATATGAGGATGTTTTGTCTATCTATTTACTGGCTAACCCGCATTGGAGAGAGGGCATAACCCAGTGGCATTCTCTTAAAGTGAACAATAGCAGCTTTTATCTCGCTGCTGCAAACAGAACGGGATATGACCCCACGACACTGTTCTCTGTTTCGTATGTTCTTAATACCGTTGGTAAAACTCCGTTCAAAGCAGCGGGATTGGATATGCTGCACATTATCATAAAGAATAATCATCATTTATATCAAAGGTCTCTTATTGATAATACCTTGTTTTACATTGAGGAATACATCTTATCGTTTGTGACAGAGCAAACTGAATTGCTGCAAGCCGATGCTTCTGTCAAAAAGAAAGTTGTAGATGTTCTTGATTTCCTTGTTGCCAGAGGCTCAACGATGGGTTATTTACTGAGAGAGGAGATGATTTGAATAAAAATGAACTACAAAAAACTAAGTAAAGAAATATCATATGCGCTGCGGCATGCACCGTGGGAGTATGAGCTGGAGCTTGATAGCGAGGGCTTTGTTCCAACAGCGCAGCTGCTTGAGGCAATAAATGAAAACGGCAAGCACGGCAGAGAGATAACCGTGAATGACATTGAATACATAATCGCAAATTCGGACAAGACTCGGTTCGAGATACAGGGCGACAGGGTGCGTGCGCTTTACGGGCACACTATCCCGATGCACATCTCGAAAGAACCGATCGTTCCGCCTGCGATACTTTATCACGGCACTACGCACAAGGCGGCGCAGATCATTCTGAAAGACGGCTTGAAGCCAATGCGGCGGCAGTATGTTCATCTTTCTGTCGATACCGATACTGCTGTGCAGGTCGGCAAGCGCAGGGACAGCGATCCTGTTATTCTGAAGATAGATGCAGCCAAAGCACACAGCGACGGGGTAGTGTTCTACAAGGGCAACGATAAGGTCGTACTTGCGGACTTCGTTGCGCCAAAATATATTTTTCGTTAAGACAAGCACCTGTTCGACGAGCAGGTGCATTTTTGTTCCCGTCAAAATGACGAATGTCTAACAGCGTTTAGAATCCGATAATGTGACAGATATGCAACACGGTGTCGTTTACGAAAGTACGGTTTTGTTGTTAAAGCGCTGAAATTTGTGACACAGGTCATTGTGACTATTGACACTCAGACTGAACTGTGGTATAGTATACTTGTGACAGAGGTCATAGGTGTTCGATATGGAGGTATTGATATGAACAAGCAGCAGGCAATCAAGGATATGATAGAGTACATCGACAAACACTACTTGAAATACAAGTACACGCCGTCTTTGCGTGATATCGAGGCAGAGCTTGGCTTTTCAAGACAGACCGCGATGAGATATCTCCAGGAGCTTGATAAGCAGGGAGTTCTCAAGTATGACGGCAAAACTGTCATCACCGAGAGGATAGCACAGCTCACAACAGATGATACAGTGCGTGTTCCTGTGGTCGGTTCTATCCCTTGCGGTATCCCCACAAGCGAGGAGCAGACGAGAGGAAAGTATCTCTCGATACCTAAGTCCTGGGTTCGCACAGGCAAGCACTATATCCTCAAAGCCAGCGGTGACTCAATGATAGATGCAGGCATCGACGACGGCGATCTTGTGCTTGTCAAGATGACAAAGAAAGCGGAGCTTGGTCAGATAGTCGCTGCGCTTGACGAGAACAACCAGAGCACACTCAAAAGACTTGTGTTCGATGCGAAAAAGGAAAGACCTGTTCTCCATGCTGAGAACAAGCGGTACAAAGATATATGCCCACAGCAGATTGTAATTCAGGGAGTAGCTGTTAAAGTCATCAAGGATCTGCTGTAAGAACAGGAGAAGAAATTGCAGATACAAGGTGACAAAAGAAGAAAAATGCCCAAGCTGAAGTGTCCCCATTGCGGCGGACGGTGTGCAGATGTGGCAGACACAAAACTGAAAAACCAAAGCGTGCTGACAAAGACAGAAAGTGACCCTGCGGACTTTATGATAGAATGCCCGAGATGCCATAAGCTGTTCGGGCTGTACATCAAAGTACTGCACAGCGCGTGAGTAATGAAATTTAATAATATAAATCGGAATTTGTGAGGTGGTATAATGAATAAAATTAAGCTGACTTCACTTCCTTGTATATGTGCAGATGTTTTTTACGGTACTGAAATAATCAGACCGGGAGGAGAAGCATTGAATTTTGCTGCTCATGCCTCGCACTTTAAGGATATAGATGTTACGCTTCTTGGTGTTGTCGGAAAAGATAAATATGCAGAAGCGATAATGGATTCAATATCAAAGCTTGATATTGATAAAAATCATATACGCATTGATGAAAGGTATCAGACTGCAAATAATATGACTTACCTTACAGAATCGGGCGATAGGTATTATAAAGATGATTCATGGAACGGAAAAATTCTCGATAACATCGTACTGAATTATAATGAAATCAAAATCTTATCAAGGTCCGATGTAGTCTTTGTCCATTTCTGGGCTTCGTGTTTTTCGCAAGTAGTTGAACTGAAGGAAACTCTTGGCTTTAAGCTTGCGGTAGATTTTGATGTATATAGAGATTTTGCAGATATGGAACGATTTGCTCCGCATGTTGATTTCTTTATGATAAGCGGCTCGGAAGAACTCCTGCCGAAGTTCAAAGAATTATCGAATAAATACCGTTGCCTGTTCAACGTGTCACTTGCAGAACGTGGAAGCGTTACATACTGTAATGGACAGGAATTCAAAGTTCAAGCTGTGAAAGTTGAACGCATAATTGACACGACCGGTTGTGGTGACAGCTATCACGCCGGATTTGTTTGCTCATATATGCTCGAAAATAATATTGAAAAAGCTATGAATGTCGGTTCCGAAATTGCAGCAGAAACCTTAAAACATTACGGTGGATTCTGAATAATCAGAAACACAACTTCTGATTTATCACAGCATTTGCTTGACGAGAGATGTACAAGCTGTTCGGACTGTACATCAAGGTACTGCACAGTGCGTGAAGAAGAGATCGGGTAATATAAATCGGAATTTGACGAGGATATGATCTTGATGAAATTAGAAAATGCAGAATTGAAACATATTGAAAGAATCGTGGCTATATCAAAGGCTGCGTTTGATAGCGATATTAATGTTGGTGCTTCCGAAGCAGGTGGACCTCCTGATTATGATTCTATTCCCTGGCACATTCAGATGAAAAATGAAGGACATTTGCTACAGGCAGTTGTGGATAGAGAAATCGTTGGTGGTGCAATTCTATTTGTGGACAAAGACGGTGAAACTTTGTACATTGGTAGAATATTTCTAGACCCGGTTCACTATCGGAAGGGGTATGGTCTTTCTTTGATGAAAATGGTAGAAACCTTCTATCCTGGTATCAAGAAAATTAAACTTGATACACCTCTTTGGAATGTAAGAACGAATGCTTTTTATACAAAGCTGGGTTACTGCGAAGTGAAACGAGATAAGGGGTTTGTTTACTACCAAAAAGAATTAGATTGACAAATTTCTTATTTATCATATACAATATTTGAAAATATGAATAACAACTGTAGTCTAACCATCCACCCGGCTGTGAATTCGGGAACAATGGGTCGGGATCATTACAATATCAGAGCATTGCTCTGTGCGTATGATCCCGGCTTTTTTTGTTTTCATATATATTTTTTTGAGAGGAGAGATCGAATGGAAAATGTTCAGCCACTGAATACCGTAGGCGGTGAAGATCTGCTGCAAATGCACCTTCCGCCGCAGCAGTTTATTGTTGAAGGTCTGCTGCCTGTCGGACTTGCAATGATCGTAGGTGCGACCAAAACAGGCAAATCGTTTCTGACTCTGCAGCTGTGCCTTGCTGTGTCACAGGGAGAACCGCTTTGGAATTACCCGACAAAGAAAGGCCATGTGCTATATCTTGCTCTTGAAGATCCCTGGACAAGACTTCAGAAAAGAGTGCTGAAGATGAAAGGAAAAGCAAGCAACTTTCTGCAGCTGTCTATCGACTCGGAGACTATCAATAAAGGTCTGATAGAGCAGATAGATGATTTTCTCAGGCAATATCCCGATACTGTTCTTGTTGCCGTTGATACCTTTCAGCATATCAGGGATAACGAGATCAAGCGTGGAGTGAGCATCTATGCCCACGAGTATGAGGAGCTGATGGCTCTGCAAAGATATGCGCTCAAAAACAGGATAGTTATTCTGCTTGTCCACCATTCCAACAAAGCAAAGAACAGCGACCCATACGAAGCTGCATCGGGAACGATGGGCATTACCGCTGCACTTGATACCTATCTGTTCATAAGAAAATTGAAAAGATCGGATACCAAGGCGATGCTTCACATCAGCGGAAGAGATGTCGGCGAGAAAGAATTTGTTATCGAAAAAGACGACAGCGGACTGTGGAGAATGGTGCAGGGCGATGAGCAGCAGGAGGAGTTCAGCCGTACAGTTGCTGCTGTTGGTCAGTATCTTAACGGACACGTCTGGAAAGATGCAGGCGAAAGAAAGATGTACCGCACAACACCTGTGTGTCTGGTAGAGGATATGATCGCAAGCGGTATAGAGCAGGCAAGAGACCTCAACCCTATGAACATCAAAAAGGATCTCAATGCAAATGCAGATCAGCTTGCAAATCTCGGTATCCGCTTTGACGGGAGCTACCGAACAGGCAAAGAAAGATTCCTCACTTTCTATCCGGTAGAAAAGAAAAAAGAATACTCTATCGTGGATATTCCCAAGGGCATCCGTTTGTGCAGCGATGTCACCAATGACACGATGACACTTGAAAATACAGATATACACAATGACACTTCAAGTGTCACTTGCGATTCACTTCCTATGGGTAGTAATCAAGTGTCACAAGTGTCACAACCGTCACAGGTTGATACTTATCGTATTGAAATGGATGACCCGATAGCCAGCCTGGCAAATGTCGCAGGATATTTATTCGATTACAAACGGTGCGGCATTCGTTCTTTTGAAGAATTCTGCCGCGATGAAGAATTGAAAGAACTCAAAAGCAAAGCGATAGATGTTACTCCGAACGAAGAGAACTGTTCGCAGCTAAAGCAAACTGAAAAGTTTGTTCTCTCGGGGAAGAACAAGGTGGATCTGTATCAGCGTTTCGGAAAATTGTTTGCAATCGCAGCGCAGAGCAGGAGTTAATTTTTCCTTCTGCGAATGATCACAGGTGTGGTGAGTGGCTCACTCTCTTTTGCCCTGGCGACCGTTGGTCGCTCCGGGGCAAGCATAGCGCTGTGGCACCCACCCGCACTTTGCGGGCGCAGCCTTTGCACACAAGCGGGCGAACCCGCACCCCTTATTCTATCAGCGAAAGGAGAAAACTCATGGCGAGAAAACAGACCGAGCGAATGAATCTTCGTATGACTCCTGAGGAAAAGTCGATGATATTTGAGCGGGTCATCCAGGCAGGCTGTCCGTCCATCAACCGATTCGTTGTCAAGATGTGTTCGGAAGGGAAGATAGTTTCAAACGATGCACTCAAAGAGATAAACAAGGAGCTTCACTACCAGGGCAACAACCTTAACCAGCTCACAAGGCTCGCCCACCTCGGTGAGATAAAGGTCATCGACCTGTCAAAACTGCTTGCGACATACGAAAAGCTGCTGGAAACAATCGCAAAGGAGAGTGAAAAGTCATAGCTATCATTCAGAACATACCAGAAACAAAACAGACAGCTTCGGCACAAGGCAGGCTCATAAGCTACTGCATCAGACCTGACAAGACACAGCTCAACGAGCAGGTCAAGCTGGTCAGCGGACATAATTGTGTGCCCGAGCTTGCACAGAAATCATTCCTTGCAACCCAGGCTCTCTATGCCGCCGAGCAAGAGATGAGACTCGGCAAGTGGAAGAACAACATAAGGTTTTATCAGTACGTCCAGTCGTTCAGCCCGAAGGACAACATCTCACCCGAGCAGGCTCACAGTATCGGTATGCAGTTTGTCAAGGAGTTCTTTCCAAAGCACGAGGTGCTGGTGGCGACTCACCTTGACAACGGACAGTATCATAATCATTTTGTCATCAACGCAACCAGCTTTGAAGACGGACAAAAGCTGCACATGAACAAGTTTTCTCTTGCAAAAATGCGGCAGCTCAATGATGAGATATGCGTTGCTCACGGACTTAAAGTGCTCAAGCCTTACGACCCACGGCAGCCGAGTATCAACCTGGGGCAGAGGGAATACAGAGCACAGCAAAGGGGCAGCAGCTGGAAGTTTGACTTGCTGTATGAGATAACAGATCTGATGAAGACCTGCGGCAGCAGGAAAGAGTTTATCCACCGCCTGCGTGAAAAAGGCTACGATGTCAGGTGGGAGGAGCAGCAAAAAACTATGACCTACACCTGTCCCAACGGGCGAAAGGTCAGGGACAACAAGCTTCACAATACAAGATTTTTAAAGGAGGCAATGCAGCGTGAGTTCAGAATCAGAGAACAATACCTTGAACAGATTGCTCGGCTCGCAAAAGAGAGCGGCGGAGGAAATTCAAGAGATACCGTACCAGCCGACAGTCTATGCGATACCCAAGGATCACTGGGAGCTGATGCTTTCGCAGCTTGGGCAGCAGACAGAGTTTCAGGAAAAGCTGTACCAGGTAATGAAGCGAATGCCAACAGCGCAGGGAATGACGAATTGCATCAGCTACACTATGCAGGATTCGGAGCAGACGATAACCAGGCAGAACTCGGAGGTCAAAGAGCTGCTCCAACAGGTTGGGAAGAGTCGAGAAGAATTTACTTCGAGGCTGTTATCGCAGCTGTCCGAGAGCAGACAAGAGATGCTCAAAACAATAGATACGCTGAACAAGAGGCTGAAGCTCTACTCGATAGCGGCGCTCTCAATATCGGTGGTGCTGTCGGTGCTGGTCTGGGTGCTGTTATCTCACTTGCTGAAATGAGCCAGAGCGATGATCCCGAGGAGATACGCAAACGCATAGAGGCTCAGCTTGCAGGTCAGAACCTTGGGTTCATCATAGGCATTGTAATAGCTTTGCTGAAAGAGGACAAGCAGGAAAAGACAGAGCAGCAGGAGCGTTTTGATGAGCAAGAACAAATTGAACAACAAGACGAGGAGCAGACGGACGAGATGCAGATGGCATAGCAGCAGGAAAGATGTAGTCCTAAAACAGGACTTCAGATTATATCGGAAAGGAAAGATGCAAATGAAAGAACAAGGGAACGAAAACATCAGTCAGAAGATACTTCCAAAGGACGAGCAGGGGCTTGAGATACCCGAGTGCCAAAAGGGTGACTCGGCTGTGCTCGGTTACTCTGACTACCCTATGAACGACGGTGTGACCTACCGTGTGTGGTCGGCAAGCAACGATGATATGTCACCGCAGGAAAGACTTCAGAATCTGATGGTTCGCAGTGCCGAGTCGGGCGAGGAAGTCGGGGACCAGGTCAGCTGGCAGCAGAAAGAGGAAGAACGCATACTGCGTGAAACTATCGAGGCTATGCCCGAAAGGTGCAGACCAAAGCCGGACCCTTTCCTTGAACAGAGAGAAAAGGAGATAATGAAATACAGGAAAATGACCGACCCTTATGAAATGAAACTGCCTGATGAGGACGAAGATATTGATTTCACAATGGATATGTAGTTTGCTGCAATACCTGCCGATGATTTTATGCAGTCCTCCAAAATACGCGCTGTGGTCTGGATATGTGCAAATGGCTGTGATATACTGTCCGTTTGTAAGAAAAGGTCAGCCACAGTCACGGAAAGGAGAGCATTTATGGAAAAGACAATTAACCAGCCAAAGAAAGCGGCACTGTATTGCAGACTGTCTGTCGATGACGGACGCAGCGGCGAGAGCATCAGCATCGAGTCGCAGAAGATACTGCTCAAACAGTACTGCAAGAGCCACGGCATAACCGACTACGAGGTGTACGATGATGACGGTTACAGCGGTACAAACTTCAACCGACCTGCGTTTGAGCGAATGAGAGAGGATATCGACAACGGTCTTATACACACCGTTATCGTTAAAGACCAGTCGAGATTCGGACGCTCTTACATCGAGGTGGGAATGTATGTGGAGGAGTTCAAGGACAAAGGCGTAAGGTTCATAGCTGTCGATGACGGTTATGATTCGATGAAAAGTGACTATGATATGATGTTTCCGATGAGAAATGTCATAAACGAGTATTACGCCAGGGAAGCCTCAAAAAAGACCAAGTCGGCAAAGCGGGCAAAAGCAAAGGAAGGGCAGTACATAGGCTCCCGTCCGCCGTTTGGCTACAAGCTCGACCCCAAAGACCGCCACCACCTTGTTATTGACGAGCCTGCCGCTGAAACGGTCAGACGCATATTCAGACTTGCCGCACAGGGCGTGGGCTACAACCGTATGACCAAGATCTTCAGAGAGGAAAAGTTGCTTACACCGATAGCCTACTTTAATCAGCACAACCCCGATTACTACAAGTCGGACTACTGGCGCAAGGACTTCGACTGGCATGTAACATCTATCAGAGTAATACTCGAAAACGAGGTCTATCTCGGAAAGCTGGTCTACGGCAAGCAGAAAAACAAGTCGATGAAAAGCAAGGAAAAGGTCAAGTGCCCAAGGGAAGAATGGATAGTGGTCGAGAACTGTCACGAGCCTATAATCTCACAGGAGCTGTGGGACACAGTCCATAAGATACTTGCCGCCAAGCACCGCCCGACACAAAGCGGAAAGGTGCAGATATTCGCAGGGCTTGTGTACTGTTCGGACTGCGGTCACGCTCTGACATATTCGCAGAAGAAAAAGAGCGACGGAACGTATCACGGCGCATACTCCTGCTGGATGTATAAGACACACGGCAAGGAATACTGTGCCTCGCATTACATCACTTATGATGTGCTGTATCAGCTTGTGTTCTGCGACTTGCAGAAAATGATAGGCTGCTGTGCAAAGGACATAATCGGGTTCAGAAAGTTCCTGCAAAGCAAATGCAAAAGCAGCTCACGCAGACAGCTCGAAAGCATTGTAAACGAAGCCGAGCGAAAGCAGACAAGACTAAAAGAGATAGATAAGATTCTTTCAAAGCTGTACGAGGATTCCGCACTGGGAAAGATACCCGAATCGAGATATGAGCAGATGTCTGAAAAGTACGAGCAGGAGCAAAAGGAGTTAAGTCAGGGCATACTTCAGCTCAAACAGGAATTTGATGAGGTGAAAAAGCAAAAGGATGCATCGGACAGGTTCATCAACATCGTAAAGAAATACACCTATATTAACGAGCTTGATGCGAACATACTCAACGAGCTTATCGACAGGATAGTCGTTCACCACAAGGAAAAGGACCAAAGCGGCAGGACATACCAGCAGATAGAGATATACTACCGTTTCATCGGCAGGCTCAAACCGCAGACTGATATAATGACATGAGGATTCCGGTAGCCGACAAAAAAGAATTCAGTATGATGCCACTTGCTAAATCATGAATCTTGTGGTATACTAAAGTCAAGATCACGAAAGGAGGCATTGGTATGACCTACGAACTCAGGCATTTTGATACGCCGCTTATAAGGTTTACGGCTACCGAGGATACAAACGAGCCGGAGATAGAAATACTGTGGGTAAATGAAAAAAAGAGACAGCTGATGCCTCTTGACCTGGAAGTTGATGCAGAAGGTGTATCACGCTGGCTCAGGAACAGGACAATACCAAAGAACAGAGCATATGTCAGCAGCTTTCTGGCAAAATGCGGAATGAGCATCAACAGACCGATGAACATAATCAGAGTTTCAAAGGGTATGTCCTTGAATGATTGTTACTGGGTAGTTGAAGAAGGCTTTGGCGGCAGCTTTGATAAATACAATCTGTATGACAACAGGTTCAGTCGGATACTCGGGCTCATTGCTTTCACCGGCTTCGGAAGTTCGGTAAGATCATCACTTGCTTCTTGTCCTGAGTTTACCACTAATGGAATGCTCCCGAAATGCTGGAGAAGAGTTGAGGGGAAGATACAGCTTTTCAAGGGCGGTACAAAGGGTGCTTCAAATACAGGCTTTGAACCGTATTCGGAATACTATGCTTGCCAGATAGCAAAGGTACTTGGCATAGATACTGTCGATTACAGCATTGCAAAGTGGAAAGGTGAGCTGTGCTCTACCTGTGAACTGTTCACAAGCAAGCAGAGGTCATTTATCCCGGTAGGAAGACTTGTCCGAAAGGGCGGTATGAAAGCAGTAAGAGCGTACTATGAGTCGCTTGGTAAGAAATACACTAAGGCTCTTGATGATATGCTCGTTCTTGACGCTGTAATCTGCAATACCGACCGACATTTTGGAAACTTTGGGTTCATGGTGGATAACAAGACAAATAAGATAGTTGAACCTGCGCCGCTGTTCGATCACGGAAACTCACTGTTCAATCTTGCAGGGCTTGACAGCTTTGTGAGTGAAAAAGCACTTGATGAGTATGCAAGTACGCTTGTTCCCAGCGTGTATGATGACTTTATCGGCACAGCAAAAACGGTGCTTACGGGCAAGCACAAAGAGGGCTTGAGAAAACTGCTTGATTTCAGGTTTCAAAAGCATCCACGCTATAATCTTGACAGCAAACGGCTAAAGCTTATCGAAGATCAGATACACAAACGGGCAAAACTATTGCTTGATACCAAATAACATTTTGCAAACCTTAAATAGTGTGATTTACTGAGAACAAGAAAAACGAACAAGCGTTCGATTTTGTCGCTTTAAAAACAGCTCACGGTCATTTCGTTTCAGATGTGGTATTCTCTTGTATCGTGTATTATTCTCTGTTGTATATAGTTTTTTGCATATAAAAATCCCCTTTCATGCTTTCACATAAGCGGGAGCTTTCGTTCCTGTCAGCTATTTGATTTCGTCATCAAGAAACTGTGCAGGGTACAGGTCGCCGTTAGGCAGACCGTCAATATCCTCGCAGACGTTTTGTTCGCAAAGCTCCTTTCGCTCACCGCCTTTAAGACTGAACATCATCTTGTGCAGCTCAATATACAGCGTGCTTTCACCGATGTTCTCAGCATAAAGCGGCATACCATTTGTAGCTGATGCGTAAAATTCGATGTTGCCATAGTGCGGAAAATATCTCAGGTCTATCATACATTTTTCATCGTCAGTCTGGATAAGAAAACTGTCCTGAAATGTGCCTATATGCGCGTGGGCAGAATATCTGAGAGGTTCTCCGTCCTCGCCGATAACGCAAAGAGAGTGGAAATAATACTCGTCAAAATCAGAAAGTACAAGCAGTACCTTGCCCTGCTCGATAGTGGGGAAAACTATCTTCCTCTCTTTTTCAGCAAAGAGTCTCGGATCAGCAATTTTGCCCTCGGAGTATTTCTCCTTTATCTTATCAAATTCAGGCAGCATATCGGGAAACTGTGCCTGCGTGTCGATATCGCAGTGTGCCAGCGGAGCATGATATAGAGTATGTCGCGTTGCTATGAGAGCTTCCTCGCCAAGAAAGTCTATCTCAACACCATTAACAGTTGATGTGTGAATGAACGTGGTATCCATTATCTTCGGATTGCCCTTGACATTGCCGTGCGCCTGCTTGTCGTCGCCGCTTATGTACCAGTTGTAAAGCCGAGGCTGTGAGCCTTTGCCTAAAAGGCGGCTGATGACAGTTTCCATTACTTTTGTGCCTGTCTGTTCAAGGTCATCGTCAAGTCCTCTGCTCAGACCGATCTCGTGCTTTTTACCCTCATATTCAAATTCCAGCTTTATCGCCATACCGTAGTCACAGACCTGTCCCTTTATGCCGCACGCTTCAATGTCGTAAACTTTATCCGGCCTTGCAGGCTTGAGCTTATCAAGGTCAATGTTCATTTTCTTCTCCTTTCGGTAAACCGAGTTATCCATTTACTCCTTGTAGGAGTAAAACTCGTCCCAGTCAAGCTTGTCAAGCTCGTCAAACTCGTCGTGTTCATCACACTGATTATCGTATTCTTCAATGACAAGCCCTCCGCCGAATACATCGTCAAGCGAAAGAGCGTTGTAGCTGTTGTAGATTCTGTCTCCCTCAAATGCACACAGTGCGTTGATAAATAGCATTCCCAGCAGCATTGGGTCATTCATTATATCCTCACCGCCCACGTCATTCAAAGCGCGCTCTGCATTCTGCAAAAGCTCCAGCGCGAACACAACGTTTCTGTGTATCCGCTCGGTGTCGCTTATCTGCCCGCGATGCTCGTCGAGCGCAGGTATTGCAGTATCATATGCAAAGTCGTATCTTCCCGTTTCGTCAGGCAGAGTAAGACACAGCAGGGCACATGCAATAGTGTTCGGCTCATGCCTTTTGTTCTGCAGCACGTCAGCACATACACCCGTAAGAATTTCCGCAGCCTCATCGAGTGTCATTTCAGGACATATCTCATTAATGGTGTTATCCGTTATGCTGTTAAGTATCTTCCTCAGCTTTTCAAGGTCAAGCTTTTCACCGAGTACCTGTGACAGCTTGTATGCTGAATATGTGTATATCCCGTGCCCGCAGCTGTCGTCGCAAAGCTTTCTTGTAAGCCTGTTAATCTCACTCAAGTCGCTGATGAAATGGTTTGTGTCAATGTAAAGCCTTGCACCCAGCGCGATAACAGTGTCATCGCTGCACGGCGACGGCAGCGCGTTGAAAGCCTCGAGTACCTTTGATTCGATATCAAATGAGAATGTAGTATTTGAAACAGTATTAGTCATATTATTATTCCTCCGTTTTTTTAATATCCGTAAATCTTTCCGGAAAGATTTGCGTTTCTTGTCTCATGAGGTTATAATAATTATAGCACACGGGGTTCAAAATTTCAATATTAAATTTTTAGCTGATTTCTGCGCAAATGCGTAATTTATGGCATTGACGATACGTCTGTGTATCACTATCATAGCGTAGGGAGATGACTTGTGATGCGTTGCTGTAAAAATACGATGACGCCTAAATCTTAAAGAATTTCGATGTTTCGGCTGATATTAAAATATGAAACTGTTATATCATTGTAGTTCTGATTGCGCTGCTTAACAGCTGTTGACATTATAACTGGAGCTGTATTATAATGTAAAAGGATAAATTATGACAGGTTTTAGTACATGACTATTTTATAATGGAAAAAGGTGATAATATGGAGATAAGTTCGTTTATACCGCAGGATTATACCTCTCTTTTCGGAGAGCGCACGCTGCGTATGCAGGTGCCAAAGCATTGTATAGAAGCGGCATTCAAAAAAATACTTGGTGAGCAAGCAACGCTTTTGGGCGGAAATATAGTTGAATTTCAAAATGAAAAATATCATTATAAGGTAACACAGAAAACAGAAAACTCTACAAAGCCATGGTATTCATATTCGGGAAGCAGGCTCAATGAACTTAAAAATATGGGTATCACAAAAATATGTGTCCTGTTCTTTGATGATACGATAAAGAAAAGTGTATATGATGTTTACTACCGATGCTTTGAAATTGATGAGATTAAGAACTCTTGGAGCAAGCAGTCCAATAGTGATATATACCGCTATAATCCCGATATAAATGATCCGGATCAGATAAAAAAAACAGACAAAGGAGTACGAAAATGAAACTTGAGCAAAAAAACGTGCTTGACTGGGCGTTTGAACATAAAAACGGATTCACACTTGAGAATGCTGTGTTTACGACATTCACGCTTACAAGTTCGGTGCTGCTTGACCTTTTGCTGTATGTTATATCTCCCGAACTGAAGAACGAAAGCAATGTTGTAAAACGATTGGAACTTGCTGAAAAAGGATTAAATGCAGCGGAAAAGCTTACTGTATTTTCTGATAAATATATTTTTAGTGATGTGCATATCCCGAGAAATCTTGGCGATGTTCTTGAAGGATATTATATTCCAAAGACAGTACGCAAAGTGAAAGTGGAAAGAGATAATGCATTTTTTCATCCCAAGCTTATTATCACGCATTTTTCTGACGCTCAAGGAAAGCCATTTATCCGATTTGCTGTGTTAAGTAAAAATCTTACGCACTCAAAACACGTTATAGAAATATGCACTCTTTTTGAGACCGCAGAATACAACGGTGAAAACACCGTACCCGGATGCCAAGTCGCAGAATATATCAAGTGCTTTACGAAAAAAAGCGATATTAAAGATAAAGAAAAAAGAATAAAAGCCGTGCTTGATGCACTCAATGGTATGCACCTGTGCCTTGTTCTGCCTCATGGGCAGCCGCAGCCCAAAAGTTTTGAGCTGATGTTTGGCAAACCGGGTGACACAACAATGCTGACAAGATTTAATGATGATTGTAATGGCTGCAAAGCGGACAGTTTTTATTTCTGTTCCGATTCAATTGACAAAAGCTTTGCCCAAAGCCACAGATGCAACTATATGATAAGCAATTTGCGCAGTTGGGCAAGGCATTATGATAATCCACCAGATAATGCTTATTGTTACAGAGAATACATCGACTACTGTAAAGTCCATGCGAAATTTGCTGAATTTTACAAAAACGGCGAACATATCATATGGACAGGCTCTGCAAATTTTACCTATAATGCTTTCCGTAACAACTATGAATGTGATGTAAGAATGGTTTATGATGATGATCAGAGCATTGATTTTTCACAAAAAAAGGATACTAATTATGATACTCTCGAACCGCTGCCATTCTCTCGTGAATCAAAAAAGTCGAGTATAGTTAAAGTAAATGACGAGGCTCTGAAAGAAGCAAAGAAAATATATGACCTTGAGAAGAAAATCAAAGATCTGGACTGGAAGTGCTTCGTAAAAAATGACAGAATTATCATCAAAACGGAGAAAAGCTTGGAGGAAGATACAAAAACGCAGTTCAAGCAAGCGGAAATATATCTTAATAAAAGAATCGTACTTTCATTTACAAATGACAATAAATTCACTGCCGAGATAGAATCGTTCAACAGCTTTACGATTCCGCGCAGCGGATATGCGATAGTGCTTATATTCTTTGGTTATTCAGATATGATTGAAATACCGGTCAATATAAGTGTTAAATTTGAAAATGACGTCGCTGACGAAATAAAGAATTTCATACAGCTTGATAATGAAACTGTTCAGAGGAAGATACTTGCTGGTTGTATTCCGCAGCTGCGTTCCTTTATACCATGCGTTGATAGCGTTTCAAGATTTTATGACTCTTCCGATACGTTTGAAACGAGACTTGCTAAATTCCGCTCTGACGAAAATAACACCGATAAAATGATAACTGATAGGATAGACGTTTACATAACACAAACAACATCCGAGCTTGCTGATGATGAGTTCGATGACGAAATAAATATGACTGAATTCAAAAAGCAGCTGGAAAAGCTCATCGCACGATTGAACAAACTAAAGGAGTTTTTGGAGGTGAATCAATAATGCTGAGGGAAAAAGGCTGTTTCCTTATCGCTGATGATGTCGGACTTGGAAAAACCATAACCGCAAGAACTGTGCTGTATGAAATGATGCGAATGAGCGATAATCCTATCCATAGTATTTATATCGCTTCAAGTGAGCCGCTGGCAAGAAAGAATATGCAGGATGAATTTCTTAAAGATCCGTATGTTCGTACCCGCGCTGAACATTATAAAAAGCTTGCAAAGTTTCAGAAGGCTCACGCAGTAAAGGCGCTGCAAATGCTTTGGGATGATGCTTATCCCAGCGAAGATACAGTTTCAGATATAGTGAATGTAAAAACAAAAAAGCAGCTTCATGACCTGTCCGATGTCGGAAGATTATCATTCTTAAAAGGAGACAAGTCGGAATTGGAATACAGTTGTATTATGCAGCTTTCGCCTATAACATCTTTTTTTGATCCGAACACAGATAATAAAAAGCTATATATAACCGACAGTGGCAGCATGGCCGAAGAGGGTTATACAGGTAATGCAGATGAACGCTGTTCACTCAAGACCGATTTTGAAAACACGATAAAAGATCATAGCAAATCACGCCTGTATCAAGAGATATATAATGCTGCATGCTATGAGTGTAAAACAATAGAAGAGAAGAACGTGGCTGGCTGGTTGGAAAAACTGGTAAAAAATCTTAGTGACAAAACCATATCACAATCCGATTTTCTTACTGCACGGCGAATAAGGTCCAATGCAGCGGCGGCGATCTATAAACCTGATCTGATAATTCTTGACGAATTCCAGAGGTACAGAAAGATAATCGAGGACCCAACAAACGACGGATATTCTGTAAAGTATATGCTTAATTATTTGTGTTATAGATATCGAGAAGAAAAGACTTGTCCACCAAGGATACTGCTGTTGTCGGCAACGCCGTACAAGATGAATAAGGACGATGTTGAGGTAGACTGGGGTTATGATTCTAAGGCATATACAGCAGAAGCTAAAAATGACAGCCGAGAAAATCCTTTTAGTGACTATGGTGTGCTCAAAAGCTCTATGAACGCCCTTGGAGCGCCCCGGAGTAATACTAAAGAAGATTATTTAGTCAGAACAGAAAGAAATTTCCAAAAGCCTGCGATAAGAATCGAACATGATGTCAAAACAAGCAGAAAACACCAGAAAGAATATATGGATAAGCTTGTCGCACATTGCATCAAGAACAAAAATGATTTTACACTTGAAGACATCAATATGGTGTGCCAACAGGCTTTTGAAAACCCTGAATTTTGGAGATTTAATGCAGGTTATAAAGAATACTGTTTTATATCACAAAAGGCACGAAAGGCATTACTAAATAATCCGCCTGATTATGATGTGTATTCTGACCTTCCTATGCAAAGCTTGATAACCCATGTGTTTGATAAAGACAAACAAAATGAGCTCCCACAGCTTTGGGTGCCGCCCGTTTCAGCAGAAAGACCAGGTACCGGAAAAACACTTGTATTTACGGCTATGGCTGTATCAACACGGTGCGCAGCATACTTCTGCGATAAATTTGCAAAAGAAGAAATACTGGATAGTATATTGGGTAAATGCAATTTGCCTAATGATGAGGTATCTGAAGATGTAATTGAAGAGCTGACCGAAATGATTGCACAATGCATAGGATTAGAAACTAAATATGATGACTATAAAAGGTTCAGGGAGGTGTTGGCGAATTTCTTTAATAGACCGTTTGTACGCAAGGTCATTTGCGCACATAATATTAAACACGAGTGGGACTGTGATACATACAGCGATGCCGTTTCAAAATACTGTGACGAGTATGAATTCAAAGAAATGATAGAAGAGTGGCTGCCGATAGCGCGAAAAAACAAACCGGAAAAAGACTCGCTTGCCGATTTTATTGTAAAAGCTTTTTCTCACCAACCTGCATCTATAAAGATGAGAACGTTAAAAGACGACCAAGAGGCGTTTGAATATACCAATACGGACTATACCGAAATGTTTGTGTGTGATGACGGAAAAACAGGCAACTCAGCTGCTGACAAGAATAATTCGGTTGAAACAGCACGGGGTGAGCATTTAACCGTTAAAGACGAGATAGATATAGTCAATCAGTTCATTTCTCCGATATATCCGATGGTGCTTGTCGCGAGAAGCTCGGCACAGGAAGGTTTCAACCTGCAATACTACGGTGATAAGATAATGCATTGGCAAGTCGCTCCGACAATTAGTGCGTTTTTGCAGCGAGAGGGAAGACTTGACCGTCCCGGCTCACTTACCCTGCGCCACAGAATGCGGCAGTGCAATAACCAACCTGCTGAAAATGAAAACTCCGACGGGCTTATCCCTATGTGGTATATACCTGACGGTGACGACGTTGATGCGGAAATAACGCAGATACTTCCTGTATATGAATACAACGAATCACTTGAAAAAATGGTAACAGAGCTGTCTGCTGCTGGTATGTACTCCGAGCCGTTAAAGAACGAGTGAAGAAAACCATCCGATTTTGATTAGTGTGTATTTGCAAATAGTGAATGGTCATTTAAACAACCAATCAGCTGTGTGACAAAATTCTACTTGACAAAGCCCAAAGAGTATGGCATACTGACAAAAAAAGCAACGAACAAGCGTTCGATTTTGCCGCTTTAAAAACAGCTCACGGCCGTCGGTTTAAGTCCGACTGCCAGCTTAATAAAATCACTCCGTAGATACAACATCTGCGGAGTTTTTTGCTGTCCTTTTTGTTAATGCCCGCCTATTGACTTTATTAACAAAATGTTGTATAATTTTCCTATAATTCCGCATCAGCGGAAAAGGGGGAAAAGAAGTAAGCGTATAACCCCCCGCATCATAAAAGCAAACAGCCGGGCAGATAACACCCGGCTGTAACATCATATTCTGGCTTTGATTCCTCCATTTCTCTTTGCATCCATGTATATTTCTTTGAAATCAG
>Ga0256404_1005011_pt1 | contig 24112 bp, 21 predicted proteins | sample RumenRJG_01DNA_FD_185990 | JGI IMG/M metagenome (GOLD analysis project Ga0256404, IMG submission 185990) | Bovine rumen microbial communities from Lethbridge, Alberta, Canada - RJG_01 | ecosystem: Host-associated > Mammals > Digestive system > Stomach > Rumen | place: Canada: Alberta | collected... | reverse complement strand
GTTCATCTGCTTCATCGTGGTGGCGGTCTACGGTGCGATGATCCTGATCAAAAAGGACAATGTGCCCGGCGCCAACAAGGAGATCGAGATCAAGTTTGAGAGCGAAACTGCAGGAGATATCCTCAGGAAGAACTGGAAGTCCCTGATCCCGCTCTGCTTCCTGATCGTCGTGATCTTCCTGCGCACCCTGAAGATCGTCGACGTGGGCCCTGTGATCCTCAAGAACATCAATTTCCTGAAGATCAGTGATGAGAAGACTGTGAACATGTATGAACTGCTTTCCGGGATCTCCATCGTGAGCGGCCTCACCAACGGCATCGTTCTTTCCATCATCTGCGCCATCGCGTTCTCCTTCCTGTTCCGGAAGGTGCGCGCGAACAGCGGCCAGATCTTCCGTCAGAGCCTGACCAATGTCCAGAGGACGCTGATCCTGCAGATCTGCTGTTCCTTCATGCTGGGCAGCTTCTACAAGTCCGGCGCCATCGATACCGTCGGCGCCTTCGCCCAGAGCCTGAACGGAAACGTCCTGAAGCTGGGCGGCACCGGAGCCATGTGTCTTCTCGGCATGCTGACAGGCTCCCAGTCCACGACCCAGAACGTGGTCTTCACATTCTTCGGCCCCGCCCTGGTGGCCTTCGGTGTGGACCCGACCAAGGCAGCAGTGGCAGGCGCCCACCTTGCGGCAGCGGGACAGGGCATGCCGCCGGCAGACCTTACGACCTTCGTGATCTGCGGCATGATCTCCTCCCAGTTCGGTAAGAAGGTGGACCCGGTGAAATCCATGTTCTATTCCCTGCCGATGTGCATCGTGTTCCTGATCACCGGTCTTGTGTTCCTGTACATGTGACGGGAGAGCAGCGGACGATGGACCAGGTGCTTGGCATTCTGATGCTGGATACACATTTTCCCAGGATCAAAGGAGATGTCGGCAATCCGGCCAGTTTTTCGTATCCTGTGCGGAAGCTGACGGTCCGGGGAGCATCTCCGGAACGGGTGGTCCGGGAAGCGGACCCTTCCCTGCTCGAGCCGTTTCTTCAGGCGGCGGAGCAGCTGGAACGGGAGGGCTGCGCGGCCATTACCACCAGCTGCGGCTTTCTGGCCATGTTTCAGAAAGAACTGGCTGCCAGAGTCAGCATCCCTGTATTTACGTCTTCCCTGCTCCAGGCGAGGACAGCCTGCGGGCTTCTGCCGGCCGGGAAAAAGATCGGGATCCTCACAGCCGACGGAAGAAAGCTGGGTATGCGTCATTTCAGGGGCGCGGGCATAGAGGATATTCCTAAAGTCGTATATGGCATGGAGGGAACACACTTCCACGACATCTATGTCGGCGACAGAGAGGACCTGGACCCTGCGCGCGCAGGAGAAGAGCTGCAGAGGGTGGCCCTTCGCATGATGGAAGATAATCCGGAGGTCGGCGCTGTGGTATGCGAATGTACCAATATGCCGCCGTATACGGACGCACTGCGAAATATCCTGAAATGTCCGGTCTATGATATCCTGACGCTGGCGGATCAGGTAATGCAGAGTGTCCGGAGGACCGGATCTTCGTAATGTCCTTTATATTCAGCAATATCCTTCAGACGTCGTACAAGGGGGCGCCGCACTGTGTGAACAGCAGTGCGGCGCCCTTTCTGACCATGCGATGCATGAATATGATTTAATAAAATATAAAAATCACATATCTGTATAATGACGCATTATACAAATTTAAGGATTATTTTATAGCATTATTTTTTCCAATGCGGTATATTTAGTACTGTAAAAATGATACGATACTAATTTGTGGTTTAGAATAATACTATAAAATGTACCCGCAGTACAAATGAAGGAGCAGTGATGAGAAAAAAGCGAAGAACTGTGGAACAGCTTGCGGGTGAATGGATCGAAGCCAGAAAAGCAGAGGTGAAGGTCACGACGGTGTCGACTTACAATTACACTCTTTTCCATTACGTCGTGCCTTTGATCGGGACATGCTGCCTGGAAGAACTGACAACACAGCGTATCTCGGAGTTTGTTCAGGAACTGCGCGAAAAAAACCTGGAGGCAAGGACTGTCAACGGTATCCTGAGGATCCTGAAAATGATGCTGCGTTTCGCGGAAGAGCGGGAATACCGTGTCCCGGACCACTGTGAGATCAGAAATCTGAAGGAGCGGGGGAAACAGGCGGGGATCCTGAGTCAGGAGGAGCAGAGAAGACTGGAAGTATTTCTCCGGGAGGATCAGGACAGGACAAGGGAAGGGATCCGGGCGGGAATGATCCTTTCTCTTTATACAGGACTTCGGATCGGAGAGGTCTGCGCTCTGAAATGGGAGGATATTGACCTAAGTGAAGGAATGCTCTATGTCAGGAAGACCATTTCCAGAGTCCAGAGCTTTGACCAGAAGGAGAGCAGAAGGACCAGGATCGAGATCGGCATGCCGAAAACCGAGAACTCCTTCCGTCAGATCCCCCTTCCTGCGTTTCTGAGGATCTATCTCAGAAAGATCAGAAAAGGGCCGGACTGCTATCTGCTGACAGCCCGGCGGAAATACATGGAGCCGAGGGCCTATCAGTACCAGTATAAAAAGATCATGCGGGAACTCGGCCTGGAACAGTGCAATTACCACATGCTGCGTCATACCTTTGCGACCAGGTGCATTGAAGCGGGATTCGATCTGAAGTCCCTTTCCGAGATCCTGGGACACGCCAGCGTCAACATTACGCTGAACCGGTATGCCCACCCGACAATGCGGATGAAGCTCCAGAACATGGAAAAGCTCCGGGATGTCTATCTCGGAGCTGTATAATAGATTCAGTTGTCGTCCGGAAAGCCGGAGCAGGAATATTATACACCGGGGACAGCTTCCACGGTCCCGGCGGAAGCCGGACCACCGGCGTCGCCGGCAGGCTGAGGGCCGGCAGAATCGGTCTGCGGCGCAGCAGGTGCCTGGGGACCCGCAGCAGTAGTCTGAGGTGTATCTGCTGCCTGAGGTCCTGCAGCAGCCTGGGTCGTTGCAGCGGTCTGGGGCCCTGCGGCATCAGTCCGTGTCTCAGCAGCTGTCCCGGGAGCAGGAGAGGCGGTGCTGCCGGGGGCGTCTTCATTGATCGGCGCAGCCGGCGCAACAGTTCCGGAGCTTTCCGCAGCTTTTGTGGTCTCGGCTGCCTTCGTGGTCTCAGCAGCTTTTGTGGTCTCAGCGGCTTTTGTAGTCTCGGCGGCCTTTGTGGTCTCAGCGGCTTTTGTAGGCTCGGAAGCCTTTTTGGCCTCAGAGGCTTTCGTGGATTCGGAAGCCTTTTTGGTCTCGGAAGCCTTTGTGGATTCCGAGGTCTTCTTTTTTTCGGAGGAAGAGCTGCTGCCGGAAGAAGAGCTGCTTCCGGAGGAACTCTTTTTACTTTCGTTTTCGCCGTAAGTATTGTAGTCAGCGGTCCGGTTTTCTCCGTCGTTGCCCATCAGCTTCAGGCCGTCGAAGGTCATCGTGGCTTCGTTCCCGCAGAGATCCTTGACATGGATCTCCAGACGGTCTGTTTCTGCCCGGAACATGACTCTGTGTTCTTCTTCATTGACATCCAGCGGCGGTACAGGATCGCCGTTCAGGTCCAGAGCGGAAACAGTGCTCATGTCCACGCCGGACTGGGCGTCTTCGAAGGAAACGGTGAGAACGGAAACATCCAGTTCTTCGCCGATGATCGCCGGCGGCTGATCATCGATGGTGGAGATGTGCTCGTACTGGGTCTTAGTCATGCCGTTTTTGTAACCGATCTTCACCTCCAGCGTCCCGTTTCTGTCCAGGACAGCGCGGTAGAGGTTCTTTCCTTCCTTTTCCGCAGGAACCTCCACATCGTCCAGCTTGATGCTGAATTCGCTGGGCTTCAGGCGTCCGCTGGTCTCGACGGAAAGATTTACGGTCTTATAGTTGCCCGGGTCCTCGATCACAAGAGTAAAGTCGGGACGCGCGGTCATATAAAAAAAGATGGCCATATTGATGAGAACAAAGGGGATCAGATACCAGAAGATGCTCTCCACTTTTCTCTTCTTCCGTCCCGGGGCGTTCCTTCTGTCCGTCCTGCGTCCGCGGCCGGCTCTGCTTTCCCGCACTTCGTGCGTTCCCTGTTCGTCTATGACAAAGTCTTTATGCTCCATGCGCATTCTCCTCTGCTGCAATACAGATCTGTATCTGACCGGATCTGTCCGGACGCCGATACTTATCTGTCCAATACCCCTCATCTTATCAAAGATGAATCGTCTTTTCAATATAGTGGTTTCCCTGAAGAAACTGTGCTAAAATGAAAGCCGTATAAATGAGGGGGTATTATGAGCACCAGGAATCAGAATGAACGAACCAGGCAGGCGGGGTCTGCCGGCAGGAGAACGGAGGAGCGGCAGCACCGTTCTGCAAAGCCGGGCCGCAGGGTTCACAGCACCAACAGACGTCGGAAAAGAAGACAAGCGGGAAAGTGGAAGCTGGCAGCTATCCTGATCCTCGCTTTTTTTATGACGCTGCTGTTCGCGCGAAGGTCTTCCGAGCTTTCCTACCAGGAGCAGACAGAAGAAGATCTGGAAATGGACGCGATCTTTGCCGTGGAATTCCTGGGACAGGGCTGGTCCGCCTGGATGCCGGACAATTACGCGGTGTACAGGACGTCGACGTATCCTGTAGCCTTTAAGGCGTCCATTCAGAGACAGACCGAGGGAATGACAGGAACCATCCAGTACCAGGTGAATGTCAGCGGCTACGGCTGGACAGATACTGTGGAGAACGGTGAAGTGGCGCGGGTGGACGGCGTCAGCGCACCTCTGGAAGGGATCAGGGCATGGGTGAACGGCGACCTGGCGGAGTACTATGACGTCTACACCAGAGTCATGGTGGAAGGAGAGTGGACCGGCTGGGCGGTCAACGGAAAGGATGCCGGAGAGCCCGGGAGCGGGAAGCATATCGAAGGGATCCGGATCGCCATTGTGAAAAAAGGAAGTATGCCGGCACCCATCACGGAGAAGGAGATCGACGACGAAGAAGCGTGGAAGGCGTCCGGAGTAAACCCGGCGCTTCCCATGGTGGCTCTTACCTTTGACGACGGTCCGGGCATCTATGAGGACAGGATCCTGGATGCGCTGCAGGCCGCCGGCGCGAGAGCGACGTTCTTTATGGTCGGAGAAGAGGTAGTCAAATATCCTGACGCGGTGCGCCGGATGGCGGAACAGGGGTGCGAGCTGGGAAATCACACCTGGGGCCACGAGAATCTTTCGGAGCTGAGCGACGACGGGATCCGGGAGACGATCCGGAAGACCAATGAAGCTGTCTTCCAGGCCAGCGGAAGCCAGGTGACCGTGGTGCGGCCACCCTACGGTTCTACACGGAACAACACGCTTCCTGTGCTCGGATCCATGGGATACCCGGCGATCCTCTGGAGCCTGGACACGGAGGACTGGAAGCACAAGAAGGATCCCAACGCCACAGTACAGGCAGTGCTCACCCAGGTGAAGGATGGAGACATCATTCTGATGCACAGTATCCATGAAGCTTCTGTCACCGCGGCAGAGACCATCATCCCCGAGCTCGTCTCCAGAGGGTTCCAGCTGGTGACTGTGAGCGAGATGGCGCAGGCGAAGGGAGCGGCGCTGGAACCGGGAAAACGCTACGGAAACTTCAACTGATATGAAAAACCTGAATGCAGACCTGAGATCGGGAGAGTTTAAACCCGTGTATCTCCTGTACGGGGACGAAGCATACCTGAAGCAGAGTTATAAGAGCCGTTTCAGGAAGGCTGCCGCAGAAGATGACAGTATGAACATCTCCGAGTTCGAAGGAAAGGATATTTCTGAGGACGCGGTGATCGACATCGCGGGAACGATGCCTTTCTTTTCAGAGCATCGTCTCGTGATCGTGGAGAACAGCGGCTGGTTTAAAAACAAGACGGAGAAACTCCCGGATTTTCTGGATGGCTTTCCTGACACCACGGTGCTTCTGTTCCTGGAGGAGGAGACAGACAAGAGAAACCGGCTTTACAAGGCGGTGCAGAAGCGGGGATACATCTGCGAGCTGTCTCATCCGGAACGGCGGGAGCTGTCCGTATGGGCGGCGAGATATCTGGCTGCTTCCGGGAAAAAGATCACGGCAAGCACTATGGACCATTTCCTGGACCGCGTCGGGGACGATATGCAGAATGTCCGGAACGAGCTGGAGAAGCTGATCTCTTACCTGGGAGAGGAAGAGGTCGTCACGACCCTGGACGTGGATATGATCTCAACGGGTACCGTGACGAACCGGATCTTTGATATGGTGCGGGCTATCGCGGCCCGGAGGACAGGGGAAGCCCTTGGGATGTATCATGATCTCCTGACACTGCGGGAGCCTCCAATGCGGATCCTGGTCCTGATCGCACGGCAGTACCGGCAGCTTCTCAGCGTAAAGGAAATGACTGCGGCGGGGAAAGACAGAAACCAGATCGCAAAAGACATCAAGATACCTGTTTTTGCTGTGGGAAAGCTGCAGCAGCAGGCGAAGAGCTTCCGAAGCGCGGCGCTGTTCGCGAAGATCCGGCGCTGCGCGGAACTGGAGGAGGCTGTGAAGACAGGAAATCTCCAGGACCGGCTGGCGGTGGAGCTTCTGATCACGGAGGAATAACAAATAAAGAAGCGCTGCAGATAACTGCAGCGCTTCTTCAGCATACACAAGTGTATATTACTTCATGTCCGAAACAGCCTTGGACAGTCTGGAGACCTTACGGGAAGCGTTGTTCTTGTGAAGGACGCCCTTGGTGGCAGCCTTGCACAGAGCGGTCTCGGCGGCAACAAGGGTGCTCTTTGCAGCAGCCATATCACCGGCTTCGATCGCAGCATGGACTTTCTTCACAGCGGTCTTCACGGAAGACTTGATGGACTTGTTTCTCTCAGCTCTCTTAGCGGATGTAAGGATTCTCTTCTTCGCAGATTTAATGTTTGCCAACTTTCTTTCCTCCAATAACGTATTGATCGATCGATTAACGCACCGCTTTCCGACAACCGGTCTCCCGGGCAGCCGCGCAAATGTCTTCCGGCGTGATACGTGCGCTCACGTTGGCATCGAAGTCTGGACACGGACAGTTCAATGTAAACATGCCTTGATATTTTATGATATCCGCGGAGGGATGTCAAGCGGGAATGCGCGGGATTTTTCATCACTCTTGAAAGTACGCTTCCAAAATGATACCATTAGGAATGTTCTGAATCAATACAGCTGTTTAAGTTCACCGGAGGTACTATGTCTTTATCCGATCGCTCTCATATCCGCAATTTCTGCATTGTAGCTCATATTGACCACGGCAAGTCCACACTGGCGGACCGCATCATCGAGAAGACGGGACTGCTCACCAGCCGTGAAATGCAGAACCAGGTCCTGGACAATATGGATCTGGAGCGGGAACGCGGGATCACCATCAAGAGTCAGGCCATCCGCACGGTGTACCGGGCGAAAAACGGCGAAGAATATATCTTCAATCTGATCGACACCCCCGGACATGTGGACTTTAATTACGAAGTTTCCCGTTCCCTCGCCGCCTGCGACGGAGCGGTCCTGGTCGTGGACGCGACCCAGGGAATCGAAGCGCAGACCCTGGCGAATGTTTATCTTGCCATGGATCACGATCTGGAAGTGATCCCGGTCCTGAACAAGATCGATCTTCCTTCCGCCCACCCGGAGGATGTGGCTGCGGAGATCGAGGACGTGATCGGCATCGAAGCCCAGGACGCCCCCAGGATCTCCGCGAAGACCGGGGAAAACGTGGATGAGGTCCTGGAAGCAATTGTGGAGAAGCTTCCTCCGCCCGGAGGCGACGAGAAGGAGCCTCTGCAGGCGCTGATCTTCGACTCTCTGTACGATTCCTACAAGGGAGTCATCGTCTTCATGCGGATCAAGAACGGCACGCTGAAAAAAGGCGACAAGGTGCGGATGATGGCCACGGGCGCCGAGGCTGAGGTCGTGGAGGTGGGATATTTCGCTCCGGGCCGTTTTATTCCATGTGATGAACTTGCCGCGGGAGAAGTCGGCTACCTCACCGCCAGCATCAAGAACGTCCGGGACACCCGGGTCGGCGATACCGTGACCCTTGCGGACCGTCCCTGTGCGGCTCCGCTTCCGGGCTATAAAAAGGTGACGCCCATGGTCTACTGCGGTATTTACCCTGCGGACGCGGCCCGCTACCAGGACCTGAGGGACGCCCTTGAAAAACTGCAGCTGAATGATGCCTCCCTGTTCTACGAGCCGGAGACTTCCCTGGCGCTGGGCTTCGGGTTCCGGTGCGGATTCCTGGGACTGCTGCACCTGGAGATCATCCAGGAGAGGCTGGAGCGGGAGTACGACCTGGATCTGGTCACCACAGCCCCCAGCGTCGTGTACAAGATCTTCAAGACTGACGGCACGGAGATCTCTCTGACGAATCCCTCCAACATGCCGGATCCCGCGGAGATCGAACATATGGAAGAGCCGGTGGTCAGCGCGGAGATCATGGTGACGAAGGAGTTCGTCGGTTCCATCATGCAGCTCTGCCAGGAGCGGCGCGGCATTTACTTAGGAACGGATTACATTGAGACGAACCGTGCGATCTTAAAGTACGAGCTTCCGCTGAACGAGATCATCTACGACTTTTTTGACGCCCTGAAGTCCCGGTCCAGAGGATACGCGTCCCTGGACTACGAGCTGAAGGGGTACATGGTGTCAAAGCTGGTGAAGCTGGACATCCTGATCAACAAGGAGCAGGTCGACGCTCTTTCCTTTATCGTGTTCGCCGACGGCGCCTACGACCGCGGCCGCCTGATGTGCGAGAAGCTGACGAAGGAGATCCCGCGGCACCTGTTCGACATTCCGATCCAGGCGGCTGTGGGTTCTAAGATCATTGCCAGGGAGACGGTGAAGGCGCTTCGGAAGGATGTCCTGGCGAAGTGCTACGGCGGCGATATCTCCAGAAAGAAGAAGCTCCTGGAAAAACAGAAAGAAGGAAAGAAGCGCATGCGGCAGATCGGTTCCGTCGAAGTGCCGCAGAAGGCGTTCATGAGCGTCCTGAAGCTCGGGGACGAATAAAGGACGGGGGCAGAGGAGGAAGAGAAGTGGCAGAAAAACGCCGGATGGAACTGTATATCCATATTCCCTTCTGCGAGAGAAAATGCAGCTACTGCGATTTTCTCTCCGCACCGGCCACGGAACTGGTGCAGAAGGCCTATGTGACACAGCTGATCGAAGAGATCCGCTCCCAGGCCCTGGTCTATCCGGAATATGATATCTCCACGATCTTTATCGGCGGGGGAACACCCTCGGTGCTTCCCGGCCTGCAGATATTCAACCTGATCAGCGCCGTCTATGAAAATTTCGCGGTGCTGTCTGACGCGGAGATCTCCATCGAGTGCAACCCCGGCACCCTGGACGAAAGCAAGGTCACCTACTACCGGGAGGCCGGCATCAACCGCATCAGTCTGGGACTGCAGTCGGCGGACAATGTGGAGCTGAAGCTCCTGGGACGCATCCACACCTATGAAGATTTCCTGCGGAGCTATGAGCTGGTGCGGACGGCGGGGTTCCGGAACGTCAATGTCGATCTGATGAGCGCCATTCCGTACCAGACCGCGGAGAAGTGGAAGACCACCCTGAAAAAGGTGCTGCTCCTGAAGCCGGAGCACATCTCGGCCTACTCCCTGATCCTGGAACCCGGCACGGTGTTCCACGATATCTACGGGACAAAAGAAGGGCAGAAGCTGCTTCCGGACGAAGAGACAGAGCGCCGGATGTACGAGGAGACCAGGGAGATCCTGGGATCGCACGGCTACCGGCGGTACGAGATTTCCAACTACGCGCGCCCGGGCTTTGCCTGCCGCCACAATGTGGGCTACTGGACCGGGGCGGAATATCTGGGCGTGGGACTCGGCGCCTCCAGCTTTGTGCTGAACCACCGGTTCCACTCCGAGACAGATCTGGACAAATATATGGAAGTGAAGATGCATGAGGACCTGACGCCGCTGTTCCAGGACGTGGAGGAGCTCAGTGCGGAGGATCTCATGGAGGAGTTCATGTACCTTGGGCTCCGGATGACGGAGGGCGTATCCGGCGCCGAATTCTTTGACCGCTTCGGACGGAACATGTTCTCGGAGTTCGACGCCGCGATCCGGAAGAACGTGCTTCTCGGTCTGCTGGAAGTGAAGCCTCCGACAGTGAAACTGACGGACAGAGGGCTGGATCTCAGCAACCGGGTCTTTGCGGACTTTTACAGGGCACTGCCCAGAGCCTGAAAGGAGCAACAGAATGAAGAGATCTCCGGAAGTGCTTGTGATCGACGGACAGGGCGGCGGACTGGGAAGGCAGCTGGTCCAGACACTGAAAAAAACGATGCCTGACCTTCCGGTGTACGCTGCTGCGACCAACGGCACCGCGGCGGAGGCCATGCGGAAAGCCGGGGCGGACAGGGCAGCGGCAGGAGAGAATGCGGTGCTGGTCGCCTGCAGAAAGGCGGACATCATCATCGGCCCTATCGGGATCGTCATCGCGGATTCCATGTTCGGGGAGATCACGCCGGCTATGGCGCTGGCGGTCGCCCAGGCGGACGCGAAGCGGATATTGATTCCCATGAACCACTGTGATAATATTGTCGCAGGTGTTCCGAACGGTTCCGCCGGCGCCCTGATCGGGAGCGCAGTGGAAAAGCTTGCGGCCATTCTTCAGGAAGAAGAGTGAGGGACAGAGGTCCCGGCAGCATCAGGCAGGGAACCAGAAAAAGAAACCAGAAAAAGAAACGGATGACAAGGATCTGACAGCCAGGAAGGCGGTCGTTTCTCCGGCAGGAGAAGCGCGCCTTCCTGTTTCTTTTGAAGGCTGAACAGGTACTGTTACTCAGAAGAAAGGAGTTATCTATGCATATGGCAGACGCCCTGCTGTCCCCGGCGGTGGGAGCGGCAATGTACGGTGCGACCGCGGCAGCGGTCGCGAAGGCTGTGAAGGAGACCGATGTATCGGAGGCAGGACAGCGCAGGCTTCCCCTCATGGCGGTGTCCGGCGCCTTTGTGTTCGCGGCACAGATGATCAATTTCACGATCCCGGGAACAGGGTCCAGCGGTCATATCTGCGGCGGGATCCTGCTGGCGGGACTCCTGGGAGGCGGTCCGGCTCTTCTTACCATCGCCTCCGTCCTGCTGATCCAGTGCCTCTTTTTCGCGGACGGCGGCCTTCTGGCTCTCGGCGCGAATATCTTCAATATGGGAGTGATCCCCTGTATGATCATCTATCCCCTGCTGTTCCGGCCGCTGCTCCGGCGGTACGGAGAGAAGGGGATCCCTGCAGTGACGATCCTTTCCTGTATTACCGGCCTTGAGCTGGGCGCGTTCTTCGTGGTCACTGAAACGCTTGTTTCGGGGATCACGGAACTTCCTGCAGGAGTATTCCTGGGGCTGATGCTGCCGATCCACCTGGCGATCGGCGCCGTGGAAGGCGTGATCACCGCGGCGGTCTTTGCCTGTGTGAAGCAGACCCGGCCGGAGCTCCTGATGGAGACCGTCCTCGGCAACGCTGCACAGTCCCCGGCTGAGGATGCCGGAAGCGCGGCTTACCCGGCCCGCTCCCTGAAAAAAACAGTCGTCATGCTGGCAGTGCTGGCTGCACTGACCGGCGGAGGACTTTCCCTTCTTGCTTCCGGATATCCTGACGGACTCGAGTGGTCCATGGAAAAGACAGCGGGTACTGCGGAGCTTGAGAGGACCGGTGCAGTCCACGACGCTGCAGCAGCATTCCAGGAGGCGGCAGCTGTCTTTCCGGACTATGATTTCAAAGACGGCGAGGGGACCGGCACCTCCGCTTCCGGGCTCATCGGCGGCCTGATGACCTGCGCTCTGGCGGGGGCTGCGGGCTGCGCTGTGGTGCTGATCAAGCGCCGGCGGAAAGCCGGATGAAGCCGGACAGGACCCTGTCGGACCTCCGGACATTGGAGGAGCTGGCGGAAGGAAACACGCTGCTGCACCGGCTGCACCCCGGCGCGAAGCTTCTGGCGGCGTTCCTTTATCTTGTCTGCCTTATGTCCCTGGAACGGCATGCCCTGAGCAGAGTCACGCCCTTTCTGTTTTATCCCGTGCTGATGTGCACTTCCGCGGAACTTCCGGCGGGGCTTCTCTTAAGGCGCACGGTGCCGGCACTGCCCTTTGCGTTTTTCGCGGGACTCAGCTGCCTGGTATTTGAGCGCGGGACCGCCGGGATGCTTTCCTTTGCGGTGCTGATGGCCCGGACCTTTCTCTGCGTTTCCGCCGTGATGATCCTGATCGGGACGACGCCCTTCCCGGCACTTACGGGAGCCATGAAGCAGCTGCATGTGCCGGCGGTGATCGCGGATCTTCTGGAGATGCTGTACCGCTATCTTTCGGTGGTGGCGGAGGAGGCGGAGCAGATGCTCACAGCCTTCCGGCTGAGAAGCGGCGGAAGAGTCTGGCCGGATCCCCGGGAGTACGCCCCCATGATCAGTCAGCTGTTTTTCCGGAGCGCGGACAGGGCAGAGCGGATCTATGACGCCATGCAGTGCCGTCTGTACCGGGGAGCCGGGACCCTGTCCGGAACGGCGGGAAAATGGAAACGCCGGGACTATGTGTTTTTCCTTCTGTCGGGCGGAGCTTCGGTCCTGTTTGCTGCAGCGGATATTCCGGGCTTTTTAGGCAGTATTGCGAGGTAAATTATGGTATGATAAAGCTCATTGACTGGACGGTGGCATACCCCGACGGGACAAAGGCGCTGGACCGGCTGAGTCTTTCAGCCGGCAGAGGAGAGAGAACTGCGCTGATCGGCGGGAACGGCGCCGGAAAGAGCAGCCTGATCCGCTCCCTGGTGGGGATCCTCCCGGGGCAGGGAACGGCGGAGATCGCCGGACTCGAGGTGCGGAAAGAAAACCTGCAGGAGATCCGGAGAAGGACCGGTGTGGTGTTCCAGAACCCGGACGATCAGCTCTTCCTGCCGACGATCCGGGACAATGTAGCCTTCGGCCTCAAAAATCTCGGAATGGGAAAAGAAGAGGCAGAGGAAAAAGTACGGAACATTCTTCAGCAGTTCAATATTCCGGGCCTTGCGGACCGGCTGGCCATGAAGCTGTCCGGCGGAGAGAAGCGGCTGGCGGCTCTGGCATCCGTCATGGTGATGGAACCGGAGGTGCTGCTCCTGGACGAGCCGACAGCATTCCTTGATCCGAAGGCGCGTAGAAATCTGATCCGCATCCTGAAGCGTCTTCCGCAGACGATGCTGATAGCAACCCATGACCTTTCATTTGCGGCAGAGGTCTGTCCGCGGGCGGTGCTCCTGTCCCGCGGCACCCTGATTGCCGAAAAAGCAACGGAGGAGATCGATGAAGACCTTATATCTTGAGTGCAACATGGGCGCTGCGGGCGATATGCTGACCGCTGCCCTTCTTGAGCTGCATCCCGATCCGGAGGGCGTGATCGCGTGGCTGAACGGACTCGGCATCCCGGACACCGTCATCAGCAGTGAAAAGGCGGTGAAATGCGGGATCCACGGTACGCATGTCTCCGTGAAGGTCGGAGGAGTGGAAGAGGAGAGCCTGGACGCGGCGGAGCACGGCCATGGGCATCATCACCATGACCATGACCACGTTCATGACCACGACCACGAGCATCATGACCACGAGCATCATGACCATGAGCATCATCATCACGAACATCATCATCTGTCGGATATCGAGAACATCGTCCGCGGACTCACGCTGCCGGGAAAGGTGCATGAGGACATCGTCAATGTGTACCGCCTGATCGCGGAGGCGGAGGCCCATGTCCACGGGACCACGCCGGACCAGATCCACTTCCATGAAGTGGGGACGATGGACGCGGTCATGGATGTGGCCGCGGTGTGCCTTATGATCTACGAACTCGCCCCGGAAAAGATCGTCGTGTCTCCGGTCCACACAGGAAGCGGCGAAGTTCACTGCGCCCACGGCATCCTTCCGGTGCCGGCGCCGGCGGCAGCGTATCTGCTGAGAGACATTCCGACCTACGGAGGTGAGGTCAAGGGAGAACTGTGCACCCCGACGGGGGCCGCGCTGCTCCGGTACTTCGCGGACGAATTCGGAGAACAGCCGGTCATGCGGGTCTCAAAGATCGGCTATGGAATGGGGAAAAAGGACTTTCCGCGGGCAAACTGCCTCCGGGCTATGCTGGGAGAGACGGCGGAAGCAGGGGACCGGATCCTGGAGCTCCGCTGCAATCTGGATGATATGACCGGGGAGGACATGGGCTACTGCGTGGAGCAGCTCTTTTCCGCCGGAGCGCGGGACGTGTTCACCACCGCGGTCGGCATGAAGAAGGAACGGCCGGGGACACTGCTCACCGTGATCTGCGATCCGGAGCACCGGGACAGAATGCTGGAGATCCTGTTCCGCGATACAACGACCCTCGGCGTGCGGGAGACGGTCTGCAGCAGACATATTTTAAGAAGGACCGAGGAGACAGTGACAACATCCTTTGGCTCTGTCAGGGTCAAAAATTCGGAGGGCTTCGGCGTAAAGCGCCGTAAGGCGGAATACGAAGACCTCGCGCGGATCGCCCGGGAGACAGGACTGCCGCTCGCGGAGATCCGGGAAAAGATCGGCGATGAGATCAGAAGGGACAAAGAAGACTGAACGTTATGGAAAACAGCAGAAGAAATGATAATATCAGAAATATGACTTTTGCGGCGCTGTGCACGGCGCTGTGCCCGGTGATGCCGCTCCTGGCGGGGCTGATCCCGAACGGCAGGCAGTTTTTAAGCCCCATGCACATTCCGCCGCTGCTCTGCGGCCTTGTGACGGGGCCTGTTTACGGCGCGGCAGCAGGCCTTCTGGGGCCGCTGCTCGGAGCGCTGACAGTGGGGACGCCGCCTATGGCAAAGCTCCCGCAGATGATGACGGAGCTCTGCTGCTACGGTCTGGTGACGGGGCTGATGATGAAGTTCGTCCGCACCGGAAAGCTGCGGACGGATCTCTGGCTCAGCATGGTCACCGCCATGGTCGTCGGCAGGATCGCCGGCGGCCTTGTGACAGGACTTATCATGCTGAAGGGAGAATATTCGGTGAAGCTCTGGGCCGGGGCGTACTTTGCAGGAACAGCGCCGGGCATTATCATTCATCTGCTGCTGATCCCGGCGATCTATTACGCGATCGAAAGATCCGGCCTGATCCCGAGGCGGTACTGAAAACAAGCGCACCGCGCAGAGACAGTCTGCGCGGTGCGTTTCGTATGATTCAGAAGAGAGGGGCTTTGTCCGCCGAGATGATACTCAGGTACAGGGCAGCACCACCGTAAAGGTGGTGCCGTCCTTTTTTGTGCTCTCACAGGAGATGCGGCCGCGGTGCAGGCGGACAATGCTGTCGGCGATGCTCAGCCCCAGTCCGTAGCCTCCTTCCGCGCGAAAGCGGGATTTGTCGGCGCGGTAAAACCGTTCAAAAATATGTTCCAGGTCTTCGGGAGGAATAGCCTCGCCCGTATTGTTCACCACAATGCGGACAGCGTTCTTCCCGTTTTTTTCCTGGCAGGGAGAGAGGCCGATCCGGACACGGCCGTCCGGGCCGGCGTATTTTACAGCGTTGTCCAGAAGGATGGTGAGCAGCTGCTTAAGCTGGCTTTCGCTTCCTGTCACTTTCAGCCCCGGCGGGATGCTGCTCTCCAGGGCAACTCCCTTTTCAAAGGCGACTGCCTCGAAGTTCAGCGCCCGGTCCTCCGAGAGATCCGAAAGATCGATCTCCGACATCTGTTCCTTCAGGGCATTGGCGTCATTTTTCGCCAGGAAAAGAAGGTCTTCGATGAGCTCCCGCATCCGCTCTGCTTCTTCCCGGGTGTTTCTGATCCAGCGTATCTGGGACTGTACGGTCTCATCCCTGTGGGTCCGCAGAATGTCCAGGTTCGCGAGGATCACCGTGATGGGAGTCTTCAGCTCATGGGAAGCATCCGCCACGAAACGGTTCTGCTGGTCCCAGGCCTTTTCCACGGGGCTGAGAGCCCACCGGGCGAGCCAGAAGCTCAGAAGGAAAAAGAGAGCCAATGCCGCGAGAAGGACGCCCGCCAGGGAAAGCAGGAAGGAGCGGAAAGCAGCACTGAAGCCTGAGATATCACCGAATATCACACAGCGGGTCCCGTCCTCCGTGGTCTGGACTGCGTACCGGATATCGTAGGAACGGAAAACGCCTGAGCTGCCGGAGAAGCTGGCAGCTTTTTTTCCCCTCTCCGGCGTTTCCGGAAGATAGGACAGAAGAGCGGCGGCATTCTCTTCGGAAAGCGTCAGACCCCGCTCGAGGCTGTCGAGCACCTCGCCTTCCGGACTGATCCTGTAGACCGTATAAGGCACGAAGGCTCCCTGCTGGCGCCGCGGTGTGTCCATCAGAATGGACTGCATCGTATCCAGTACACCCCGGTCCCGGTTCGGCTCTCTGCTGTGCGAATTCCGGCTCCTGTCCACTCCGGCGGAAATAGGCTGAGGAGCAGAGGCGGTTTCGCCCTGATTGTTCCCCTGAATGACCCGGCGGAGTTCATTCTCCAGAAAGAAGGTGCTGTTCCGGGTGTTCCTCTGATAATAAGAGACCGAGAGAAACGCCGAGATGGCAAAGAGGATCGCTGTCACGAAGAACATGTTGATGAATATGAATTTATTACGAAGTTTTCTGATCATAACTGCCTCCGCGGAGTCTTCAGCCGTTGCCTGATTCCAGACGGTAGCCCACCTTCCGGATGGTGGATATCTGGACGCGGGAACCCAGGAAGCTCAGCTTTTTCCTTAAGAAGGAAATGTAGGCTTCGACGTTGTTGTCTTCCGCGTCCGAATCATCACCCCAGACCTTGCTGATCAGCATTTCCTTGGAGACGATGGTTTTCTGGTTGGAAAGCAGGATCTTCATGATCTCGAATTCCTTAAAGGCGAGGTGGATGCTTTTCGCACCGCAGAGAAGATCGTTGGTGGAAAGTGATAAGGTGAGATCCTCCATGGAGATCTCCTCCAGCAGGACTTCTCCCTGCCGGCGGGAGAGGGCGCGGATCCGCGCCAGAAGCTCCTCCGGCACAAAGGGCTTGGTCATGTAATCGTCCGCACCCTTGTCAAGGCCCCGGATCTTGTCCCGCACGTCGTCCCGGGCGGTCAGCATGATGACCGGTGTCTGCACCTTAGCCGCCCGCAGGGCGCGCACCACCTCAAAGCCGTCCTTCCCCGGCAGCATCACATCCAGAACGATGACATCGTAATCGCCGTAGAGAGCGTAATCCAGTCCGTCGTTCCCGTCATTTGCCACATCCACCTGATACTTCTGTTCCTGCATGATCTGAGAGAGGGCCTCCGCCAGGCGGAGCTCATCTTCCACGACCAGTATTTTCACTTCAGATATTCCTCCTGTAATTTCCTTGATTAAATTACATCATAGCACAGATTCCTTAAGAGAAGCTGAAGAAGCATGCCGGAGGCCATGGCTTGAAAGCTGGAAACATGCCGGAGGCCATGGCTTAAGACTGGTCAGGATATGAGTATTTATAAAAATGTGGACACACTTTAGAACTCCATTTGAGCGAAATTGAATGATATAAGACATTTTCTGACAAAGAATAATAAGCTTTGAACGGGATACAAATCCTGTTGTTGGTTCCAAGAAGACAAATTTATTGATTATGTTGATTATCACACACTTCTGTAGAAAATGATGTGTCCAAAAAATTTGGTGTTGAAAAAATATGACCACGTCCGGACAAAATGATCTCAACGCCAACGGCCTGGTAAAACAAAATAATCCTAACGCCCCCCAGCCAGGTAAGATCAGTGCGATGCTGTCTGCCGCGGGAATCATGAGATCACAAAGTGTTCACAGTCTGATACTGTTTTTTTAAGGATGGTTTCAGTTTCACTTCGTAAACTCAGGCACATCAAAGGAAACGCAGGGCTGATGAACCGCAGCCCGGAGAGGAGGGGCCGGAATGGCACAGGAGATCTTCAAAAGAGTAGAAGAGAAATGGCTGCTGCCGAAGGAGGAGTACAGAAGACTCCTTCCGGAGCTCAGGAAACATATGGAAGAGGATGTGTACGGAAAGTACACGATCAGCAATATCTACTATGACACCGCAGATTTCCGCCTGATCCGGGAATCGCTGGAAAAACCGGTCTACAAGGAAAAGCTGAGACTCAGGCTGTACGGAGACGCGGACGAAAACGGAAAGGTCTTCGCAGAGATCAAGAAGAAATACAAAGGGATCGTCTACAAACGCCGCATCGGCATGAAGCTCCGGGACGCGAGAAGGTGGCTGAATTACGGCATCGCCCCGGCGGAGAAAGGCCTTGACGGAGTCGCCCCGGCGGAGGGGAAAAAGGCATCCTTTACGGAACGGCAGATCTTCCGCGAGATCTCCTATATGAAAGACCGTTACAGCCTGAGACCCGCGGTATTTATCGCCTATGACCGCACGGCGCTGGCCGGGACGGAGGATCCGGAGCTGAGGGTGACTTTCGACACGAACATCCGCTGCAGGACGGAGGAACCGGATCTCGCGGCGGGAATGCAGGGAATGCAGCTCCTTCCGCCGGATACGGTGCTGATGGAGGTCAAGATCCCGGGGGCCATGCCGCTGTGGATGGCGGAACTGTTTGAGAGGATCACACCGTACCAGCAGTCCTTTTCAAAGTACGGTGCCTATTATGAATATCTGATGAAAGAGAAGAACAAAGGGGGAAGCAAAAATGCTGCTTAACAGTGTACTGACCGGTGTGTACGCCGGTATGGATGTGAGGATGTTTCTGATGTGTCTTGCGGCGAGCGCACTCTGCGGAGTGCTGCTGGCGGGGATCCACGCCTACAGGAATCATTCCACTTTGAATTTCCTGATGACGCTGATCCTGCTGCCCATGCTGGTGCAGGCGGTGATCATGCTGGTGAACGGCAATGTGGGCACCGGCGTCGCTGTGGCCGGCGCGTTCTCACTGGTCCGGTTCCGGTCCATGCCGGGCAACTCCAGGGAGATCACCAGCGTATTCGCCGCCATGGCGGCAGGGCTCGCAAACGGCATGGGATATCTGACACTGAGTCTTCTCATGGTCCTCTGCTTCGGCGCCGTGACAGTCATCCTGACGAATATATTCGCTTCGGCGGAACATGCCCGGAAAAAGGACCTGAGGATCACGATCCCCGAGAGCCTGGATTACTACAATGTGTTCGGGGATATCTTTGAAGAATACCTGACCGCCGCCGAGCTGGTCAGCGTGAAGACGGCCAACATGGGAAGTCTCTATGAACTGCGCTATGCTATCACGGAAAAGGATGAACGGCAGGAGAAGGAAATGATCGATATGATCCGCGTCCGCAACGGAAACCTGAAGATCGTCTGCGGACAGGCGGAGACAGCGGAGATGGCGCTGTGACCGGGCGTTGGCACTGGCTACAACGGGGGACCTTCCGGGAAGGAGAAAAAACAATGAAGAACAGAACGGCATTATTTGCAGTCTTATTATCAGTCAGCATGCTTTCGTCCGCCTGCGGGACCGCTGCGGCGGCGCAGAGGACCGCTGCGGACAGCGCGGCAGTGCAGACTGCGGCGGAAAGTCCTGCGGCGGCGGAAAGTCCTGCTGCAGCGGATGCGACGACGGTCATCTTTAACGGGACAGAAGCGAAGATCAACGGCAGCGGCGCGGAGTTTTCCGACGGGGTACTGAAAATCGTTTCCGGAGGAAGCTACACCTTAAGCGGCACTCTGGAGGGACAGGTACTGGTCGAGACGGGAAAAGAGGATGAAGTCCGTCTTTTCCTGAACGGCGTGCAGATCACTTCCGGCGGGGCTTATGCTATTGCTTCCGTGAAGGGAGCACTTCTCACAGTCACTATGATGCCCGGGACCACGAACACGCTGACCGTGACCGGGGCGGAGACTGAGGCACAGGACGGGCAGGAACTGACGGAGGAACAGGAAGCGGATGCGGCGGTCTATGTGAAGAACGACCTTGTTCTGAATGGAGAAGGAACACTGGAGATCGATTCCTCCCTGAAGGGAGTCCACGCCAAAGATACGCTGACCGTGGAAAAGGGAGAATACGTGATCCATTCCGCGGACGATGCTTTCAACGGGAAGGATGCGGTGACGGTGAACGGCGGCAGCTTCAGCATCGTGATCGCGGACACTTCAGAAGGAAAGGGCATCACTTCCAAAGGAGATGTCCTGCTGAACGACGGGTCGATGGTGATCGAAGCCTGCAGCGAGGGTATTGAGGGTCTGACCGTGGCGGTAAACGGCGGAAGCTGGAGTATCACTTCGGAGGATGACGGCATCAACGCGAGAGAAAAATACGAGGGCGATGACGAGCGGGAAAAAGAGATGCTCTCCCAGCAGAACAACGAAAAGATCAGGATGATCTTCAACGGCGGCACTGTGACCGTAAACTCCAAGGGCGACGGACTGGACTCCAACGGCAGTATAGAGATGAACGGCGGCGCGGTGTACGTCAGCGGTTCCGCGGACAATGGAAACGCCGCGGTGGATATGAACGGAGAAGCTCTGGTGAACGGAGGGATCCTTCTCGCGGCGGGAGCCCAGGGAATGACAGAACCGCTCTCCGACAGCTCTGCGCAGAATATCATCACTGTATACTATGAAGCGCAGCTTCCCGCAGGGACCGCGGTGACCGTGACGAATGCCGGCGGAGAGGAGCTCGTCTCCTGGACGGTGCCCAAGGCGTTCAATATGCTCCAGATCTCCGCGGAAGGGATCCAGGACGGAGATACGGTCACTGTGAAAACCGGAGGCGAGGAAAAGAAGATCACCGTCACCGGGATCAACACCTATGAAGGGACCCGCAGCGGAGGCTTTGGCGGACACGGAGGCATGGGCGGCTTCGGCGGGCAGCGGCCGGAGGGCTTCGATGGCCAGCGGCCGGAAGGCTTCGGCGGGCGCGGCATGCGCGGTGAAAGACCGGAAGGCTTCGAAGGCATGGACGGACAGCGCCCGGAGGGAATGACGCCTTAAAGCGGCAGGAAGCCTTCTCCGCGGCGATTATATACCGCGGAAAGAGGCGGGATCTCCACTGCACCGAAGCCCGGCAGATCCAGCGTGACAGGAGCATCATCCGCGTTGACAGCGATGGCAGTGCTGAAGCCGTCCAGTTCCCGGAGAAATGCGTAGGCACGGTTCGTGAGGCGAAGATCCTTCAGAGTCCCTTGCTGAAGCTCCGGCGTACGGTTCCGGAGAGCGATGAGAGCGGTGATCCGGGCAGTCAGGGCATTCGGCAGCGGTTTTTTATATGCAGGGCGGAGCGAGGCATCGCTCCCCCTTTCTTTTTTGCCTTCAGCGCCCCATTCGCTGCCGTAGTAGACGCAGGGAATGCCCGGAAGGGTGAAGAGCAGGGCGTAGACCAGCGGGAGCTTCTCCGGGTCCGTGAGCTTCGAGGCGATCCGCTCCACGTCGTGATTGTCCGCGAAGGAAAACAGCTGCAGTCCGCGGTACATCTCCCCGTAGGTCCGCTTGATGGTGTGGGCCAGCTCAAAGAAATTTAAAGAGTTCATGGAGGACCAGAGGGCTTTGTAAAGGGGATAGTCCGTGATGGCGTCCACATGGCCCTGGTCGTAGAAACGGCGCGCGTTGTCCCCCAGGACTTCGCCGAGAAGGAAGGCGTCCGGCTTCAGGGAGCGGATGCGCTGCTTCACTTTGTCGATGAACCACAGGGGCAGGAGGTAGGCGACGTCGAGGCGGATGCCGTCGATATCGAATTCCCGGAACCAGAGGTCGATGCTTTCAAGGAGATAGTTCTGCACCGACGGGTTATCAAGGTTCAGCTTCACCAGCTCATAGTGACCCTCCCAGCCTTCATACCAGAAGCCGTCGCCGAAGTGGGAATCACCCGCGAAATTTACTTTGAACCAGTCCTTGTAAGGGCTTGCTTCCCGGTTCTTTTTCAGGTCCCGGAAAGCGAAAAAGCCGCGGCCCACATGGTTGAACACGCCGTCGAACACCACGCGGATGCCGGCGTCATGCAGTTCCCCGCAGAGTGTCCTGAGGTCTTCGTTGGTGCCGAGGCGGCTGTCGGTCAGACGATAGTCCCGGGTGTCATAGCCGTGGGAGTCGCTCTCGAAGACAGGGTTCAGGTAGACTGCGCCGACACCCAGCTTTTTAAGGTGCGGGATGAATTTCCGGATCTCCAGGACCCGGTGCTTTCCTGCCTGCTTATGAAGCAGGGCTGTGTTTTCCGGATCTTCATTCCGCTCCGGAGCGCCGGTAAGAGTCAGGGGATAGATCTGATAGAATACCGTGTTTTCAAACCACATAAAAAAACCTCGTTTCTGGCAGTCCTAACGATACAGCCGTTCTTTGTCTGATGCACCGGTTCAAACCCGTGCTATAATAGACCTAAGGATTATACCATAAACAGAGAGATTCTGTTTAAATAACGGCCTGGAGGGATAGACATGAAGATCACAAGAGTTTGTGCTGTTTACTGGAGCGCTACAGGAAATACGGAAAAGATCGTGAGAGCGATGGGAAACGCGGCTGCGAAAGCGCTCAGATGTCCGCTGGGAGAGCTTGATTTCACGATTCCGGCGGCAAGAGAGGCTGTGATGGAGTTCAAAGCGGGCGATCTGGTCATTGTAGGTTCTCCGACCTATGCCGGCAAGCTGCCGAACAAGATCCTTCCGGACTTCCAGTCGAAGCTGAAGGGGAATGGCGCGCGGGCAGTGGCAGTGGTCACCTATGGAAACAGAAGCTTCGACAATTCTCTGGCGGAGCTTGTGTCTGTCCTGACAGCAAATGGCTTCATCCTGGCAGGAGGCGCTGCTTTTGCATGCCGGCACGCTTTTTCGGATCTTCTTGCCCCGGGCCGTCCGGACGAGGCGGATCTGAAAGCCGCGGAGGCCTTCGTCCTCAAGGCGGCAGCCCGCGCGGAAGAACTCGCAGAGACAGGAGAATCGCTGCAGGTCCCGGGCGATGCAGCCGCTCCCTATTACGTCCCGAAGGGAACGGACGGCCAGCCCGCGAAGTTCCTGAAGGCGAAGCCTCTTACGGACATGAAGAAGTGCACGAAGTGCGGTTACTGCGTCAAGCTCTGTCCTGTGGGTTCCATTGATCCGGAGGATGTGACGAATGTGCCGGGCGTCTGCATCAAATGTCAGGCCTGCGTCCGGGGATGCGCTCTGGGCGCGAAATATTTTGACGATCCCGCGTTCCTTTCCCACGTGAAGTTTCTGGAGCAGAATTACACGGAGAGGAAGGAGAACAGCTTTTACCTGTAACAAAGAACGGCACCCTCATGGATGCCGTTTTTATCTCTGTATGCTTGCTTAAAGCGAGTATTTCACGCCGTTCACAGTGAAGGAGCTGTGGCCTTCCTGGGTGATGAACACCATGGTCTTTCCGGGATTCAGGCGGATCTCTTCGCCGTTGTCGTCGAAGAAACGGGTCGCTTCGTAGTCCGCGTTCTTCATCCAGGTGCAGTGGATCATCTTTCCGCCGGTGATGAAATAGCCTTCATGCATGGAGTCCAGGACATGGAAGAAAAGATAAAGACTTCCGCCTCTGCGGCCCCAGACGCAGTTCTCGATCAGGACGTTGGAAAAAGCGAGCTGCTCACCGGTCCTGCCGTCCTTCTGTGGGCTTCCGTAGATGCTCCGGTAGTACAGGCCGTCTTTGTAAGTCAGGGTACTCTTTGTCACGGGGTAGGAGCCCTTCATGTCGATCTCGGTGGCATCCACCGCGTCAGGATGATCCTCCAGGCGGTACAGCTGCTTGTCGGAAGCGAACTTCCAGTGGTCCGGCTGCCAGTACTCCTCCCGGTGGTTCCGGGACCAGCCGGCCTTTTCAATGGCCTTCAGGAGATGAGCGCCGTCCGTGTAGGCGGTATGCTCGGATTTTGAGCCCTTCGGGATGCGGTAATAGGCGCCGTAGTCGCTTCCCATGACGCCGCCCACGCCGTTCACGTTCTCCACGTCCTTCCGGGTGAGGATCGGCTTCACAAAGAGCTCCGGTCCGCCGAAGTGGACGATGATGGAGTCCCACTCCAGAGCTTCGTAGACAAAGTAGTCACGGATGCTGCGCACATTTCCGATCCGCTCCAGATCCTCCCAGTCCTGGATCACACCCATCTGGCGGCTCATATCGCCTTCTTCCATGATCTCATAGAAGATATCCACCTTGTTCAGTCCGTACTGGGGCTG
>Ga0256404_1005010_pt1 | contig 24112 bp, 21 predicted proteins | sample RumenRJG_01DNA_FD_185990 | JGI IMG/M metagenome (GOLD analysis project Ga0256404, IMG submission 185990) | Bovine rumen microbial communities from Lethbridge, Alberta, Canada - RJG_01 | ecosystem: Host-associated > Mammals > Digestive system > Stomach > Rumen | place: Canada: Alberta | collected... | reverse complement strand
GCGACCTGTTTTTCCTGTGTACCATGCTACCACTTTCAGTTTGGCTTCCATCGAATCGGGCAAGTTGCTCACGGTGAGCATGTGTTTCCCCGGTTCCATGACGATGCCGGTCACGCCCTGAAACTGGTCGTAGTATTTGTTGGGCGTGTTCCATTGGCGTGACAGCCACTGTGGTGAATCGTAGCAGTCGTAGGCAGCCACGCGATAGTCTGTCGTGTAAGTGCCTTGCAGCAGTTCGTGGGCGAGTTTCCGAATGACAGGCTGCTGAATTTTCTCAATGTCAGCCTGCGTTGTGCCTGGTTTCAAGGATGTCAGCAGCTCGTCGGCAAAGATTTCTGTGTCGGCGTTCAAACTCCATTCCCCATTTGTTCCCGTTTCTGCCAAGAATCTCATTTCCGCACACGAAGCACAATTGTTCACCCCTTGGAGAAAACGAACTTTGATGCTGACAGGACGAAGCAGACCACCCTTGAAATCGACGCGCTTGGTGTCCAAGTCAAGTGACCAGTGGCATTGTTGATGTAAGCGGTAGTCGCTGTCGCTTTCTGTTTTCACGTAGATTTCCGCGTCAGTAACCAAGCCATTTACACCGCCGTCTTGCCGAGGAACATATTCCAGATAGTCGATGCGTTCCACATTCTCAAAGTCGTAGATGAGTTCCGCAGGGTTCTCGGGTGTCACGGTGAAAGCCGAAGGCGAATAGGCTGAATGGTAGAGGGTCGATTCGTCTCTGTCAATGGTGTGTTGTGCAGGTCCGTCTCTATGAAAAGGGCTGGGTTCCTGATGTGTGTTGTCCGAACATCTTACGGGCATAAAGTGCGTCGGAACTGGCAAGCTTTCGTTATACTTCTGCCAAAGCCATTCTTGTCCTTGCGCAGCCACGGCAGAAAAGGAAAGCAATAATGTAAAAAATCTTTTTCTCATGTTTTTTCGTTTTTAATGATTGGTTTTTTATTGAAAATTCTCGTTGTGTTGTTCTTGGTTCGTATCTAAAAGATACAAAAAACGTGGACTCGTTATTCTCGTCTATGTTTCGGAGGTATTGGGGATAACCTTGCATTCTTAAACGAGTAACAATCCACGCTATCAAGCGTGAATCGCCAACTTCATTCTTGAATACATTTCTTTCAATTCCCCAATCGTCCGAAACAAGAATCTAAGCTAACGCTTCTTGTCTATATTTCTTTAGTTCGTTTTATGTCATAGGCCTTTAAAAATTAAAAGTTAAAAATGAAAAATTCTCTTTTTATTATCAATTATTATGATGGTTATTTGTCATCGTAGTGGCCGTAGGCAGTCAGAACGAGAACTATGACTTCCGTTTCATGAATTTCGTACACCATACGGTGCTTCTTGGTAATTTGGCGACTCCATTGCCCAGCTCTGTCCCCTCGCAGCGGTTCTGGATGTCCTGTACCTGTTTTGGGGTGGACCTTCATCTCTTCTAAAAACCTCTGGGCCTTAGCGAAAGCCTTCGGTTCGGACTTTGCCAGACGGAGCAAATCCAATTCGGCCTGTTCCTTGATTTCTATTCTATAAATCATAGCCTCGGCGCTTTAGATAGTCTGTCAAGTTTTCGTTGGGGAGCATGGCATAAGATGGTCCTTTTGCCGCTGCATCGACACGGGCAAAGAACTCCTCGCGTGTCATCAGCGAAGGGTCTTTCTTTGTTGCCGTCAACTTTTTGATGTACTTCATCAGTTTGGCCGACAATGTTTCGTCTTCGGCAATGATGCTCAGTTCACGGAACAGTTCTGCATTCATCTGTATGGCTGTCATCGTTTGTGCTCCTTTCTTTTATAATTTATGTGGCAAAATTACAAAAAATATCCGAACCGACAAACGATTCGGATATTTTTTTCGTTTATCCCATCATTTCTTATTAGTCCAACTCAAAACACCGACGTAAGTCAGCAGAATCACATTCATCAGCAGGGCATAGATGATGGCGGGAATGGCGATGATGTCGTTGTTGAAGACGAGCGGACTACACGCTACGGTGATGGCTTGCGCGGCGTTCTGCATTCCGACTTCGATGACGATGGTGCGACGCTCGCGACCCGTCAGTCGCATCAGCCATGAAAGCAATACGCCACCCATCATCGCCGCAAGAATCAGGACGCTGACGGACGCGCCCAACGACGGAAATTCCCGAATGATGGTGTCTTGGTGGGAGAAGAAAAACACCGTCGCAAGCAAAATCAACAGCGGAAAAGCAAGGCGTTTCAGCACGTTGTGGATGCGGGCGGCGAGTTCCTCTTTTCGCACCGACAACCACAGTCCAATCACAATGGGAACGGCCATCAGAACGATGTTTTGCATGAGCAAATTGCCGACGGGCAGGTGGACATCGGTGCCGGTTCCGACCTGTTGCGTGACCCACGCCATGATCATCGGCACGGTGAACAGCGTGATGATGCTACTGAACGCCGTGAGCGACACCGAGAGGGCGACATCGCCTTTCGCCAACATCGAGAAAACGTTGCTCGAACTGCCGCCCGGACTACATGCCACAAGCATGATGCCGAGGAAAAACAGCGGCGAAAGCCCGAAAATACTGCCCACCGCCCACGCGATGACAGGCAACAGGATAATCTGGCCAATCAGACCAGCCAAAATGGGTTTCGGACGATGGAGAAAGAGTTTGAAATCTGCCGGTTTCAGCGTCAAGCCGAGGTCGAACATCAGCAGCGTCAGAATCGGAAGGACAATCCAAATGGTGTTCATATTGTTTCAATTTTTCCATGAAAGTGGCGCAAAATTACAAAAATTATCAAGGAAAACAAAATATTTGGCCTGCTTTTTGCGTTTCCAACAATGAACCCATCTAAATTGTTAATAGTTAATTCAGTGAAGATTATCCACAACCGCCTGCTACCCTTCCGTCGCTTCGACGCGATCAACATTTGCGGACTGCTATTTTGTCGCAAGGGCGTGACAATTACGACGGATCTCATCCAACACGAGCGCATCCACACGGCGCAAATGCTGGAAATGTTTGTCGTGGGCTTCTATTTGTGGTATATCGCAGAGTGGCTCATCCGCCTACCGATGCGCGGACGAGCCTACTCCAACATTTCTTTCGAGCGTGAGGCCTACGAGCACATGCACGACCCGAACTATCTTCTCACACGACGTCGTTTCGCGTGGTGGAAATACTTAGTCAATTGACGTTTTTCACTTTTTCACCTTTCCTTTTGTCGCCCAGATGAAGTAGGCAATCAGCAGGATATAGGCCACAAGCGAGAGGGCTTCCGACATCGGATTGGCTAGCCAAGCCTCATCGACCGGATTGAAGCCGCCGAAGCGCAACAGAGCCGACACAACACCCATCAGCGCACCACCGGCAATGAATCCCGAAGCGATGAGCGTACCCTTTTCGCCACGAGCCTTGTTCTCTTCCTCGTTCTTCGAGCGCGTCGTTACAAACCAGTTCACAGCACCACCCACGAGCAACGGAATGTTCAGTTCGATGGGGATGAACATACCGAGCGCGAAAGCCAGCGCAGGCACCTTGAAATAGGTCAGAACGATGGCGAGAACGGCTCCAATGGCGTAGAGCAGCCACGGCGCACCCACACCGTTCATCAGCGGGTCGATGACGGCTGCCATCGCGTTGGCCTGCGGTGCGGCGAGTTGTCCCGTCGTAAAACCGTAGGTTTCGTTCAACAGCATCATCACACCTCCCACAGTGGCCGCCGAAACGAGCGTTCCGAGGAACTTCCACTGTTCTTGTTTGCGCGGGGTCGTGCCGAGCCAATAACCGATTTTCAGGTCGGTGATAAACGCGCCTGCGACGGCCAGAGCCGTACAAACCACGCCGCCCATAATCAGCGCAGCCACCATACCGCTCGTGCCTTTCAAACCGATGCCCACCATCACGACAGAGGCCAAAATCAGCGTCATCAGCGTCATTCCCGACACGGGGTTCGTGCCGACGATGGCGATGGCGTTGGCGGCGACGGTTGTAAAGAGGAAGGCGATGACCGCAACGAGCGTAATCGCAACGAGTGCTTGGAAGACATTGCCGTCCATCACGCCGAACCAGAAGAACAGGAACGTGATAATCAGCGTCACAATCGAGGCAATGGCGATGAACTTAAACGACAGGTCTTTCTCCGTGCGCTTGGCATTAGCCGAAACGTCGCTGCTGCCGCCTTTCATCTCTTGCGCAGCCAGTCCGACAGCACTCTTGATAATGCCCCACGACTTGATGATTCCGATGATACCAGCCATTGCGATGCCACCGATGCCAATCGACTTGCCGTAAGCCTTGAAAATCTCCTCGGGCGACATATCGCCGACAGCCGTCGTGATGCTCGGATCCCATTGGTTCAGCACCGTGTCGGGGAAGAACAATGCCAGTCCCGGCACAATCAGCCACCACACCGACAGCGAACCCAGGCAGATAATCAGCGCATACTTAAAACCGATGATATAGCCCAGACCGAGCACCGCAGCACCCGTGTTCACCTTGAAAACGAGTTTCGCATTGTCGGCCAACTGCTGTCCCCAACCCACGACACGCGTCGTGAAATTCTCGTTCCACCAGCCGAAAGTCGCCACGAAAAAGTCGTAGAGTCCACCCACGATTCCCGCCAGCAACAGCGGTTTGGCTTGGTCGCCACCCTTCGCACCCGAAACCAGCACCTGCGTCGTCGCCGTGGCTTCAGGGAATGGGTATTTTCCGTGCATCTCGCTCACGAAATACTTTCTGAACGGAATCAGGAACAAGATGCCGATGATGCCGCCGAGCAGCGACGAAATGAAGATTTTGATAAACGAAGCCGACATTTCGGGGTATTTCGCCTGCAAAATGTAGATGGCGGGCAGCGTAAAAATCGCTCCGGCCACCACCGCACCCGAACACGCACCAATCGACTGGATGATGACGTTCTCGCCGAGTGCCTTCGAGCGTTTTGCCGCCGTGGAAACGCCCACCGCGATAATCGCAATCGGAATGGCCGCCTCGAACACCTGTCCGACCTTCAGTCCCAGATAGGCCGCAGCCGCCGAGAAGAGCATTGCCATCAGCACGCCCCACGTCACCGACCACGCATTCACCTCGGGATAATTACCTTCGGGCGCCATCAGCGGTTCGTACTGTTCGCCCTGTTTCAACTCTCTAAACGCATTTTCCGGCAATCCCATCGCCAGTTTGTCTTGTTCGTTCATATTGTTTGATGATTAAAAATTAGTTATTTCATTTTTCTTGATTTCCGCATCTACTACATAAATATCGCCGTCGCAGTCCTGAAGTACATTTCTGGGGACCAAGTCCCAAACTTCAAATTCGCCATTGGCAAATCGCCCATTTTCGTTTACTTTGGTAAAACCGATGGCAGCCATATAAGTGTCAATCATTATTTGAGTGGCAGGTCGGGCATTCTTTACCAAATCTTGCCTTAAAACGGGCATCACCGAACGACCTTCATACCCGGCAAAACCCACAAAATAATAAAACGTTTCCAAAAATATCGAATTATGATAAATAATCTTGTCGAGTAAGCGTGTGATACTACCACTATTCAACAAATTATTCACCTTAAATACAGTGTCATCACGAGTATAAATGTCATTCTCGTTTCCACTTTCACCAGGCATTCCTAAATCAAAAATCTCACTCATCGGAATCCACATACCATACTCCTTGGCATACGATTCTGACGACCGCAACTCAGCCTCAAAAAGGCTTACATGCTTTTCGCCAAATCCAGATTCTGCTTCATATACAGAACTGCGTCGCCTGATTTCATCGGCGATTTCCGCAATTCGGCGATTTTCCGAATCTTTCTCTCTGTGGCTTCTTTGTGATATTGATTCAAATAAGTCATACTTCATTTTTTCTTTCTGCAAAGATATGAAATTAATTTGAAACGAAAATAAATTTTCGGAAAATTTTAGCAATATTGAAAAAAAAAATAAAACTTTGCAACTTTTTGATTCATCATTTCGTCTAACAAGAAATTTATCTAACATTAAAATTTGAAAATTTATGAAAAAAACAACTTTAAAACGTTGGGCAAAGTTCGCGTGGAAAATCGTTTATGGCATTTTTGCCATCATTGGACTTCTTGCAACCATTCTTTATGTCACTTTGAGAGTGTATGTAAACAAGACTGGTGAGCATCTTGATATTGGCATTAGTCCAAACGTGCCTCTTGATTTCAGAAACAAGGTCGAGAAATTGCGCACAAGCGGCAGTTTCGCCAACGATACTATTCAAATCGCAATGACATCGGTGCAGGACTCGGCAAGAGCACGCGAGATTCGGGAATATTTCCAACTTGACACGCTCTACGATGTCAATGCTTCAACTTGGGAAAAGACTTTGGCTGTGGCGAAATTCGTTGCGACCAACATTCCACACGCCAACCAAAATGTGCAGCCGAAGTTCCGAAACGCCATCGGCCTGTGGGAATACACAAAAACCACCGAACCTGCCTTCAATTGTCGGTTGCACAGCATTATGATGTACGAGTTGCTGAAATCCATCGACATCGAGGCGCGTTTCATTACTTGTATGCCCAACGACGAAAACGATTACGATTGCCACGTTGTGAATCACGTATGGCTGCCGGAACTTGGAAAATGGGCAATGATTGACTCGGATATGGATGGAAACTATGCGACTGCGCCCGACGGAACGCCGTTGTCTTTGCCGGAAATTCGCCAACGATATATCGCGGACGAACCTGTCTGCTATCATCCGAAATTTGACGAAAAAGGAAGTGAAAAAATCAGTTCCCATCACGCATATATGGCAAAAAACAGCTATTGGTATAGCTGTTGGGAAACCCTTCACTACGATCAAGAGCCGTCGGCAGGCAAAGATGTCGGACGATATATCCATTTGGTTCCGTCTGGCTTCAAGCCGTTTGAAGTTGATAGCATCGATGTAATAACGACCGATTCCGCGAAATTCTGGGCTCCGCCAATTGTTGAATAAAAAATCCGCTCAATTGAGCGGATTTCTCATTTCTTAGGCCTCGCACTGACCTTCTTTCCTGCCTTGTTCCACGTGTAGATCCAACTACCTCGGTGGCTGGTGATGGTACTGTTCGACACACCGACAATCTCGCCGACGTCGGAAACATTCATCGTCTTCAGCGTCTTGCCCTTGGCGTCGCAAATGTAGTAGAAAGAATAGCGCTTCGCCACGAAAAAGTCGCTGCCCCACCCTTTCAGTTCGCCCACACTGCCACGCGACAGACCGCAAATCTTCTTCCCCTGCTCGTCATAGACGTAGTACCAGTTCTTCGTCTCCTCGATGTAGGAAATCTGCCGCTGTGCCTGAACGGTCGTCGCCAACATCAACAACAAGATGGTAACGACTCCTTTGATAAAATTTTTCTTCATCATTAAATCTATGATTATTGTGCAAATATAGTCATTTTCCGAAAAGAATCCAATAATTTCATTTAATTTAACTATGAAATCTACATCAAAATGTTAAAAAACATCAAGCGTTTGAATTTATGAAAAATTATTCCTATTTTTGTAATTGAAAAAGATCTTTCGGATGACAACATCCAGTTTGAAACGAAACAGTGATACCATTAACTAAACCAACTAACGACAACAAAAGATGAAGAAAAGATTTTTGAAGAAAGTTGACTACTCGGAATACGAGGGAAAGTACAACGAAAGCATCAAAGCATTGATGGCTAAAAATCCGAATCAAATCGACATCGAAACGATGAGGGCAAATTTGTATGGCTACACCTTCACGGACGATTACGCAAAGATGGAGATTCCTGACGAACTCAGCATGGACTATTGGGCAGAATTGTTTAATGAAGGCGTCTTCGGTTTGGAGGAGAAAGGCATCTGTATGGATTTTGAAGAAGCACCCGATGATGACGACGATGACGACACATTTTACACCGTGTTGATGCCTCAGGAGGAGTTGCTCTTGAAAGCCATCGACAGCACAGGCGATGGAAAGACGCCAGAAACGGCTCTTTGTGTCATCGACGTGGCGCAAGAGTACGAGTACATGCAACGTGTCTTTCCCTACTCCGACTTGAAGATGGAAAGGCAGGGAGTTCGAAACGGCATCGACTGCATCTCATTCAAACCCAACCTCTATGGCATCGAAAAACTATATTTTGATATCAGTCGCCGTTTTGCCGTAGGATATAATTTTTGACGTTTTGAATCGATTATCGTCAAATAGTCCCATATGGACAAAAAAAGGACCTGCCCAAACGGACAGGTCCCTTTCGTTATGTGAAAATAGTTGTTATTCAGCTGACTCAACAACAATCCCACACTCTTGGGCTATCTTCACGAGTCTATCGAAGTCGTCCTTGCGCCACATCTTCACGCTACGCACTTGACCTTTCACATTAGGCAGAACATGGTCGTTGTCCCAATAGAAATCCCAGGCATCGCTCTCGGGACAAATGTCATTGCCGAAATGTTTACTTCCTTCAACATCCACAGTTACATCTTCCTCAAAGTCGTAGAAAAGGTGTTTGAGGAAACGGTTGTGATAGTAAGAGTTAATATCTCCCTTGAATGCATCTCTTAGTTTTGCTATGTCAAGCTCCTCGCCGGCGTGCTTTTCTTCCCACTGTTCACAATATGCTTTGAAAATCAGGAATGAAGCCTCGCTCTTCGATGCAGGTTTACCATCGACATTCAACCATTTGCCTTGTTCAAGACCGACAAAATAACGAGTGTTATCACGATTGTTAACCTTGATGATTCTATTTGCACACTTTAATTTATCATCATCGCTCATGAACTGATTGAAAAGAACGATTTTAAACAAATCTTCATTGGAGTTCCAAAATTGTTCCTGCAAAGGAGATGCTTCTTCTGCCTTATAGCCCTCTCCCAGCAACATTTGTGCTTCCTGAGGATAAATGGCACAGAGTGCCGTCTGGAATGCCTGCGACTCGAAGATAGACTGTAAGTCTTTACTCTCTGTATCAGCGATAGCAAGAATCGAATAGTCCTTAGATGCCTCTCCATCTTTGTTTGATGGGCAACTGAGATTTCGCACATATCCATCCATCAAAACCTTTACATCTTCTGATGTTCCTTGCAAAGACAAGAGGATGGCACATGGCTGTATCACATGGTCGAGCAGCTCTTGGTAGGTGAGATGGACGAAAGCATTGTGAGTTGGAGCCTTTGCCCCCGACGGAGTAAGGAAGACTAACAGCGGTTGGCAATAATTGGTAGAACACACCAGGTTTTTCAGAATATTGACAGCCCTGTGGTAGCGAACCGTCTGCGCCTTTTCCGGGTCATTGGCATTACTTTCAGTACTGTATATCTTGTTCTCGATGACTACAGGCAAGCACCAATGCTGTTCTTGATCATTCTCATCTGTAAAGGTGACATTCAATAGCATCCAAATATCGAAGCGATTATTGGCATCTTTCTTGAATGAACCATTATCATTTTTTTCAACTACATTTTTGAAATCATCAGTCTTGCCATTAGCCAGTCCGATGATTGACTGTTCTGTCTTGATGCTCTCCACCTGTAGCGTATAATCACCAGAAATAAGGCGTTCATGTACCTGATTGAAATAACACTTTTCATCGTCGGTCGCATGAGCAGCAACAAGGGCCAAGAACTTCTTCAGGGGAGAGTCGTTCAGCCCATGAGACGATTTAGGGTTTAACAACCATTCAAGAAAGGCACTATGGCGATTCTCGCTACGCTCAATGCCCAACACATTAAAAACCGTACTCTGTCCATAATACGCTTTCAACTTCTGATAAGCGGTGGTCTTTTGTAAATCCAAGACTTTTTTTACGAAAGAATTTGTTTTCTTCATAATGATGTGTCTTAATTCTATTTATTGATAGTATTTACCATATTGCTCAACAAGCATTCTGCAGCAATAATTCAATTCTTTGGTATAAACTACAGTTAGGAAATCTGTCAATTCCTTATTGCTCATCTTCGCAATTGGTTTTGAAGTTTGACATTTATAGCGAAGCAGCCTGCTGGTGCCGGCTTTAACTTTTTCGCACTTTTTTACCGGCAGGAATATGGCATTGCTATTCAGTTCCTCGCGCCATTTGTCAGCAAGAGCCTTGTCGTTTTCAATATGCAATTCCAATTGATATTCATTGCCGAAGCACATTCTTTTAGCACTGATGGGAGTCCATTCCAAATGAGCCGTACCCCATTCTGTGGAAAGACCTATCTGAACAAATCCCTTATCGCTACGCAGGCCACGATGCTTGGCAATCCATTGTGCTCCCTTCAGTTTTTTCACTTCTCTCTTCCACCAGTTGTTCAGAATCTCTGTACTGATTCTTTCAAATTCACCAAAGAACTTCTGTTCAACATCACCGATAAGATCCCTTATTACACCATAAAGGTTGCAAACAGCAATCGTGTCTTTTTCATTATTAGACATTTCTTTGCGTACCTCTTGTACGGAATCGCGGAAAGAATAGAGACGGTCGAAATCTTGATCAGTCATCTTATTCACATTGTGGTGTCCAATCAAGGTTTTGCACAACAGATTCTTCTGCCATGTATTGATTGCGTCTTCGTTCAAAACATCTTTTTCCAGAGACTCCACATAAGCACGGACTACACTTGTCAGTGATTCTAGATAAATGCGACGTTCAAGGACATCCTGCTTCAGCCATTCTATGATATCACCGCAATAAGAAAGAGTGACAAAACGTCGACCAATGTTAGTTGCTTCGTCCTCGTTATTTGGATGATAGCTGCATTCGTCAATTTCCTTAGTGCCAGTTCCTGTAACATATAACACCCATACATTTTCCAATGCGATATGCTCTTCAGTTGTCATGTGGGTGATATATCGGCGTATTTGATCCTTCTGGTCGGGAGCATCAAAAATCTTGTTCTCCATGATGATGGCTATTCGCTTTCCTTGTGCGGTAAACATGATGAGCCCATCAATAAAACTGAGTTGATCGTCCTTGTCATAACGTGGATTGAAGCGAATGCTGACATCCGAAGGGTTCTGATAGTGAATCATTTTGTCGCGCCCTATTGTGAATCTGTTCAAGAAACTATTCAGCAGAGGGTAGCGTCCTGCCGAGTCTTGGTAACGAAGTAATGCCAGTAGCAACTTCGTATGGTCGTTTTCACTCATTCCCCATGCGGTAAACACATTGTAAGGATTCTGGTGTTTTGCCTTACTTTTTTGTTTCTCAATTTCTTTGGCTAAGCCAATAATTTCTTCATTTCTCATAATAAAACCATTTTTTTGATGTTTGAAAAAGTGATTTCGAAGTTATCAGCCACTTTTATTTGTCCATATTGCCCGTAATTTATTTGTTCTCCTGATCACTGCTGTTTATGTCATACAACAATGCAGAAGCAGCCTCGATGAAGTTTTTGAGGTCTTTGGCTTTCCATCCAATGGCGACCATGTAATCTCCATCTTCCAGTTTGAGCCACTCAGACTCATTGGCAAAGAAACCTGACATGCCTTTTTTGTTCTCTTTATTACATTCTTTCAAGGCATTCTTGGGAAGGTTAAAGGAAGACAAGAGCTTTTCCTTTGTACAATCTTCTTGAGAGATATAATCATGGAGGACCGCCAACACCAGCTTTCCTCTTGGAAGTTTCCGTTGAGTCCTATTATTGGAATGGAGTGTTACCGAATAAGTCGTCCTGTCGCGGTGGCTTACTGTTCGTCTCATGAGAGCTTCCACGCTCTCGCTAAAATCTGAATAGGAAGAACGACGAATGACCTCCATCATTGTGGTTATCAGTTTCTCGTGCTTGTTATAGAAATCAACAAGAATCATAGATTCCTCTGGAGACAGGACGGTTTTTTTGAATTCCTTCATTTCATACCACCCTAACTCCTTGGTTTTTTTACAGAAATCCGAGAATTTATATGGTCCTTTCTCACTCCACTGTTTGAAGATACAGACGGCGCACAAGTCTTTTGTCCGAACGTCGCATATCTTCTCGAAATAAGCAGCTTTAACCTGAGTGGTTACAATATTCCCAACGATACCTTTGAACAAATCATTCAATTCTGCCACTTTATACTCTGGCAGATGATCGATGATGACAGCTTGGACGAGACGCCCCATACTGAAAGGCTGACCTTTATATTCATATAAGGTGCGCTTGCTCGAATCATCATCGTCTTCATCATCATCAGAACTATTTTTTTCATTAACGGCAGCTGTGAGCAAATCATGGTGGTCTTTCCAGAATTGGCATAGCTCTTCACTTTCTTTATTGCCAATAGCCATTATCGTTGTTTTCCATGTAAGTTGTTTTCTGCCGTTTACTTCTATCTTGTCGAACGACACGCCTAAAGAGCGCCGATATTCCTCTAAATAAAAACGACCGCGAGCAGACAGGTTAGGAGAATCAAGCAACGGTTCAATGACATAATCGAGTAAATCTTGATAGCAAATCTGCACACATTCTTTACAGTTACTTTCTGGTTGTTTGAGTTGGTCAATCTCAGCAGGTGAGGCCGGAGTCAAATAGACATAGAGGTTGTAAAGAGCACGAGGGCCAGCCTTGCGCGTAGAAACATCCACCTTATCCGATGCATTGTTCTTTAGGAAAGCATTGAAATGATTGTAGTACTTATCAGTCTGACGGTCCTGCTCTTTGGCATAGATCTTATTCTCAATGATGATATTCAGGAATTCCACATCTTTTCCGTTTTCCCTTGGCAGGGGCTTTGTGCGGCAGGAAACCATGATGTCTACCCAGTCACGATTGTCATTTTTATCACGAAACCACACTTCTGTCTGAACATCAATATCTGAAAGTGAAAGGCTACGTGATAGAATAGCGCTTTTGAGTGAAGGAAACATCACTTCTTTACACGGCTTTTCCACCATACGCGTATTCTGCATGATAGCTCGTCGGAGCACCGTTTCGAGAAATAGTTGCAACGGCAATGAGCCCAACTCATGGAAAGAATCCTCTTTCAGTAAATCTGCGAGGAATGAACTGTGAGATATTTCACGACGGGATGTAGAAAGGCTATCCAAGAAAGAATTCCTTTCATACAAGAAGTTCAGCTTCTTAAGTCGTTTATCACCATTGAATCTTTGAATCTCAGAAACAATATTCATAATTGTAATTTTTTAAGTGAAGATTAGTATGATTCGATTTTACCTTGCAAATATAGAAAATTTTCTGCCAAAATTCGACACACCTCATTTAAAATTTATTAAATTGCCAAAAAAATGCATTACTGAAAAAAATGACTATATTTGCAAATCATAAACGGAATGAAACCTAAAACGATATGGCAAAAGAATTGATTTTCAAACTGTCGGGGACAGCGGATGTCCTTCGCTTGCTTTGAGATACGATCATGAATCCGTCGAAATAATAACCTAAAAGGACAAAACAATAAAAAAATGATTGACAAAAAAATTATGCCGAGAACGGAATAGGATGGTACTTACTAGATAGACTATACCGCATGGCTTCCATTATTTTGATTCACGGCACAAAGAAAATACTTTTTCGTGAAAAAACAAGCGGAAAGATAGAAAAAAGCTATCATTCCGCTGTTTTATGAACGAAATTTTAACAATTATCAACTACAAGAGTGTCATACTTCAACTATCCAATTTACTAGCGTCATAAAACTTTAACGCGATTTACCCATACATTGCGAGTTTTTTAATCAGTTATTAAGCTCTTAATTAAAATCATTTTTTATTAAGCCAACTATCCAACATTCCTAAGGACAATATGACCAAAACTTTTTTTGTGAGCCACCAAAGCAGACGAAAAGGGGCTTTGAGAACCTTCATCAAACAACTCTCTTTTTCAGTTTGGCTGCTCTTTCTTTCTTTTTTCTTATTTGACTTTTTACCCTCATTAATCTTGTCTTTGTAAGCCTTAGAAAAACTATCCTCGGTTATGTTCCCCTTGTCATCCACATATACCCTTGCGTGATAGTCATCACCGTTTGTCCCATGCGTATGGCTGTATTTCCATCCTTCACTTCTGTCAATTTTAATGTCTTCGTAATGTCCCATTTTTTAAATGTTTTTAAATTTTGCCTACTCCCTTTCCAGCGTTTCGGCTTTCTCTGTTTATTCTATTTTTATTTTTCTTATCCAACCTCGTGAGTTCAATCATCGACTTTTACATCACAACAATTCAGATAGGCTTCTTAAGTTCATTGATTAATAGATTCCAGTTCTTAGCCCCTATTGTATTTTGGGAAAACGATATATTTCTTGGATTACTAAGGACTATTAAATTAGCATGTTTTTTTAAACGTTGCCCAATACTCCTGTCTTGAATACCATACCATAATCTCCCGCCACGCATAATTACGATTAGTTTGCCTTTATTCAAAGCATCGTCTATCAAATCATTTCTGTAATCATCAGATGGAAGAGATGGGAATGAGATGGAATGCTGTGAATGATATGGGAAATACTCTATCACAAAAATGTTAAGTGGTATTTGTATGGCATTCACAAGATCCTTAGTTTTCTTCTTCCACCATTCGCACCCATCATGAACTACCCCTTTCTGACATCTTATGTCTGTAAACCACATATATTGTCTTGGCGTTTTAGGGGATATCAAATCCTGATTTAACGTCTGTTGCGTTTCCTTCAAAAACGTTTTATCAAATCTAAAGCAAGCATCACATTTGCCAATGCCAGGATTCAGATTTAAGCAAACTACATGACTGTTAATGTTGCCAGAGAAAGGTTCTGGTAAATTTGATATATCTATCCCCTTTTTAGCGCAATAAGCCGGATAGATGATGTTTTTGTCACAATCCGCTACAGTATTTTGCCAACTAATATTAACCCAAGGATTTTGCATAACTATTTTTATTATTTAAACGCACCTGATTTCACGGCATTATTATAGTTTTTTTGCGCTTCTTCCATTTCCGAATTGTTAAACTCGACATAACTGTGATTACCATCAACAACCACTCCTTTATATTTCTTACCGCCACCACGTCCCTCTGTAACAACCATAGTTTGCACATATAACCCAAAAGTTTTTTTTGCTAAATATTGGTTATGATTGCTGATGGCTAAATTGAGGATTGAGTTTAAACGTGAATTGAAATGTTTGTATGCTCTATTTTTTTTGCTAAGGTAGAAATTATTCAAGCCAGGAGCTGGTTTCTCGCAATTATTAAACTCGTGAGATATCATGGATAGTACTTTGTCTGAACTCTCTATAGTGTTCTTATGAATGAGATACGTTAATAGTTCTTCGTCCTCCAAAGTCGCATTTTTAGCAAAAAGATTAATAACATGATCGTTATCGAGTGAAATGGCAAGTTTTACAAATTCTTTAATATACTCATTTTTTTTGTCCTCATCTATCTTTTGCTCATTTAAAAGAATCATGATACGCTTCGCACTGGCTTCATCGCCATTGGCTAACAAAAAGTTAACTTCGCTGCGCAAGACATAGTCATATGCGGTTTTATATTTATTCATTGCTTTTTTTTCTTTACCTACTGAAGACCACCAACTATGAATATGATCCACGTATTCTTCTCTTAATTGTTCTACGATGTTCCATGCCTTAATATAGTCTAATTCTTCACACGCTTTTTGATAGTTTTTGTCTGATTCATTTGAACCATTGCAAGAAGAAATCATCAAGATGCTAACTAATAGAAAGGAACATCTAATAAAAATGGATTTCTGTTTCATATTTTTAACTTTTTTATTTTGTATTACTTTTAAAAAATATCATTAATTGGATTTCTTTTTTTTGCATTTTTCAGAATCATGAATGCCTTAATTCCAATCACTCTCACTTGCTTTGTCATTATAGGAATCGATACCACTAATGATACGGTCGCCGAGTTTGCTCCAGAAACCTTTGTTCTTCTGATCGCTTTCATAGCGCATCGCTTTCTCCATAGCTTTGGCATTGGCCATCTGCTCATATTTACACTTCATCTTGTCTGCCTCAATTGCAGCAAGCTCCTTTTCATGAGCACGTTACTCCTCCAGTTCTTTTTGCTTATTTTCTGCTGCTGCCTTTTCTTCTAACTTCTTTTCATAAACGGCATATAGTTTTTGAGCCTCGTTTGCCTCTGATGTCCCCTCTGGTATCATCTGTAAGCATGCAGCTACCTTAGGTGAAAAGCTCCCGTTTGCTTCTGCAATAGCAGCCCTCAAAGCAGCGAGACTTTCTGCCGCATGTTTCTTCTGCATTTTCTTTAACAGTTCTGGCTGTTTGCTGCTTGCATAATTGAAGGCTGCAGTTGCTTGTTGAGGTACTGCCTCTGCAAGAGCAAGAGCAAGGTCATAATCTCCAGTTCCTTCTGCTGCAGATATCTGATTCTTTAACGTCTGTACGTTCTGATTATACCAGTCAATAATCCGAGTGCTGGCTGTCTGCAACATTTTCTGCAATTCTGGTGAGTTCTTGATATTGGTAACGGCATTCTGATTTGCCTCAGGGAAGCTATTGCCGACACCTGTTACATCTTGCGTGGTCGTAGCGTAAACATCGCCAGTAGAAGTATTTGCCACCTTGAAAGTCAATGTGTATTGCACTGTCATCTTCTGAGGGGAAGTACCAGTGGCAGCTCGCCCTGTTTGGGCAATCTCACAGCCCAACACAAATCCAGGAGCAGACCCAAGTCCACTAATACCATTCTGACTTGCTATCTCAAGCATCCTTACTGCTATTCGCTGCGCAATATCTGGCGTAATGTCTTCACCTTGTGCTACTGGCTGCAAAATACTGAATTTCACACCATGACTATTGAGTTGTTCAATAATGTCAATATTCAGTTCGGCACGTTTTTGATTGATGGCTGTATCTCGTTCGGAATCGGTTAATGACGATGTACGCTCCTTAGGAGCAAACTTGGTGCCCTGTTTCTGTTGGCCTCCACACGACATAATGGCAACGGCCATCATTGCAATACCTATTATATTATATATACGTTTCATAGTTGTTTTCTTTTTTTAAATACCATTGATACTGATAAGTACTTCACCCAATCCCTGCGCCTTGTTGGTACACTTCAAGCCAAGGTTTTTGCGCAGATTCTTTTGCAAATCACGCGTCCAATCATAGACACCATACTGGGTACCATCCTCGTTGAGTAGCTTGATACGGCAGTTCACAAAATAAAGTTCTTTGGCCGTGTTACGTTGCATTTTATATGCACCCTTCACGGTATGGGCCTTGATATAATCTATAATCCAATCAGCATAAGTATCACCCTCAATACTCTCGTCGGAAAGATTCACGTTGCAGCCTTTCTCCACGGCAATGCGAACTGTAATATCGCGACCACGGGTCAAAATGTCGCTGAAATATTTGGTGATGTCATGCTGGAACTTCGTCATGTTCTCCTTGATACTCGCCTGAATGGTTTGCGTTGTCGATTCACCCTTGATGTTGCTGGCTGTCATCGTAGCGACCACCTTATTGGTATATGCATCGAGTGCATTGAGGGTGAAACTCACATTCTTTTCCCCTCTTTGGCTGTAGTTGTGGCTGGTCATCGACATCGCTTTGTCACGGCTGGTGTCGTAACTCAATTCCAAGATGATATCGGGCTGGGCAGTCGTGAGCAACATCGTTTTGGCATCCTTTTCGAAGCCATCGGCCATGTCGAGGGCCTCTTGAGTGTCAAGTTGTTTAAGCGTCTGCTCAAAATCGTTCAGGGGGAAGTTCTGCTTGTTGAACTCGTCTTGAATCACCGAAATGATACGCTTGGCGCGATCATCCTTCAGCATGTAGTTTTTGTAGTCGCGAAGGATGTAGTCGCGTCCATTGGCCTTCTGCGTTGTCAAGCACTTGAAGTTTTGCAACGTCTGGTCGCCAGGAATCACCATAATGGTAGGACGTGCTTGCTCCATTGCGTTTAAAGCGCTGTTTTCATAGGCTTCGAGGTCGCCCGATGCACCTTCGGCAAGATTACCACCTTTTTTGTCACTGCCACAGCTAATTAGCGTCATCGCTAATGTTGCCATAGGAATCATAATTTTTTTCATATTCATCATATATTCAATTTTGATTATTCATTCAATGTATAAACTTTTTTAATTAACGGCATAACCTTCACCGCTTTCCTTCCATAGTTCCTTTTGTTCTTCAAAAGGTTTATCACTCAGGTGATTTGCCATGATTTCAGCCAATCGGCAAGCCACAGACACAGAACGATTGTCGCGAGCAGTCAATTTCCAAGCCACACGAAGTGTAAAGGCATTCAATTTTTTTCCCCCTTCTAAATAAGTTGCAATATTCTTAGGACCAGCAGGACGGAAATATTCATCCAAATCGCTTTTCAGGGGTTCGTATTGATCCGCATCAGAACTGAGGGGGTAATCTGCATTTGACAACATCTGTTCCACCTCTTGATACATCTTCATAAACTTCTCTTCCTTGACCACGCTTGTGGGTATGTTTCCCGCTTTTTTATTGAGTTTATGGATAAAATGCAATTGAGTTGGACAAGTTTTACTGGTTGAGAGGATGAAAATCAACCAGTGATTATCGCTATTTGCCAATTGGCGGATGTCATCCAAGAACTGCTTTAATGGCTTATTACCATTCTTATCAGTAAGGGCTTCGACCTGATCTTGATCTATATTATAATAACTTACTGGTTCGTCAGGATTGACTTCTATTTCTTTACTGATATAATTGAACCCTCCATAAAAAGCCAGATAGTATGCAAAATGTCCTGTTCCCATCTCCTGTACACTTGAGGTAGAAACAATAGTAACATTAGATTCTCTATTAATGAAGCAACCATAAGGATTACCTTCCGTTAAAGGGAATAATTCTACAACAAGACGGTCTTGAGGTTCTTCGTTCATACTATAGGTAGAAGCCATGTTACGTAAACGCATATCTTTACTAAAATCAACAGCGTCAAGAACATCTTTTGTGTCAATTCTTTGGTCTGCTTGAATAGTAACTATTGATTTCTTTACAGGTACCACTTTATAAAGGGTGTGCGGATTCTGAACACGACGAAAAGAATGATGTAACTTTTCACTCAAATCTATTAGTTTGCGCTGACGTTTGTCGTCATCCATTGCTTTTCTGAAACCATTGGCAACAAGACCGGCGGGAACTGCAAAGATAAGGATTTTCAAAATACCGATAATGGTATCTATCCAGCGTCCAGCAAGGGTAATTGGTCCATTGCCTGCAAAATGGCCGGGGTCGCCTATATAACGTGTGACAGCCCATACAAAAGATTGTATCAAGCCACTCCACCCCCCATATTCGGTGGACTGGGCTACACCTTCAACCCACCAAAATAGTATGGCAAGTGCAATCGTAATCCAAAACAAGACCTGGATACTGACCCAAAAGTCTTTTTTGGCATTTTTAAATGCGCGTCCGAAAAGAACAAAAGAATTAGTTTTACTCATCTTTATAAATTATTTTTTTAACATTCTATCTGAATTTAAAAAACATCGCAAAATTACTTCGTTTGTTCTTTTCTTCCAAACTTTTTCCTTGTCATTTGCCCTGACTTTCTGTGTCATTTCGTGTCATTCTTTGTCATTTCGCGCCAAATGCTTAAAATGGTGATATTTATGCGATTTTTTGGCAAAAAAATCATCAAGTTGTGGTGATTTTTGGTAACTTTGCACCGAAATTGTTAATAGATTATGAATCAAAAAGACTATAGGAAACTATGTGAGGCCGTGGAGCGCGAAACAGGAAGAACGCTCACGGCGGCATCGGACTTCAAATGGCTCTCGGAGCAAATTTTGGAACGGACCCACGAACTGCTGAGCGACTCGACGCTGATGCGACTCTGGGGCTATCGACAAGGTGTGGAACCGAGAAAAGCAACGCTCGACATTGTGGCACGCTATCTGGGTTTTTCTGACTTTGCGGCTTTTTGTAGAGAGAATACGGACAACGAATCGGAACCGAACAGCGAGAGCGAGGCAGAACCGATTGCAAAGAACGAGGTCGAACCGATTGCGCAGAACGAGGAAAGCGCGAAAAAACCATATTTATTGTATGTCATCATCGGTTTGTTGCTGCTGATGATTGGCGGCGGCATCTATTCGCTGTTGCGCCCGACCCAGAAAAACCACGATTCCTATGTCTTGCGAAAGGGTGAGCGCTTTCCAACCTACGAATCTTACCTGAAACTCTTCGGCATCACCGAAACTCACAACCGTCCGTGGAGCCAACCGCTACCCCACCATCACAACATCATCGTTTTCGGCGGAGAGTATCAGCATCCGAATTGGGGCAACGAGGGCGACACCGCCGACCTGCTGCCCTTGCGCTTCGAACGCTGGCGTAGCGATTATTTCTCTGCAGAAATGGAGGCAGTGTTCAACCGTGAGCGTTACGACATAGAAAAAGAGAGCAAGCGCCTCATCATCACTTTTATGAAAAACCTTGTGGACACAGGTTTCGTCTTCTGCGGCGTTTACCGTATGTCGTTGGAGCAGTCAGACACCACAAGGCTCGTCTGGGAACGTGTTGCCGACGAACTCGACCTGCTCAACATCGAGTATCTGGAGCAGTTGCGACATTGAACGGCGAGTTGGTTTGACAAAAAACTCCCTGCACCGTTTCGAGCGCAGGGAGTTTCCGATTCGTTGTTGATTCGTTCTGAAACATTCCTTATTGCTTAATTCCGAAACACCAACCCATCGCCGAACTCGTCGATGATGACAGGTTTTTCGCGGCTGACTTCCTCGGCAAGTAGGCGCTTCGAGAGTTCGTTGAGCACATACTGCTGAATGGCGCGTTTCACGGGACGGGCACCAAACTGCGGGTCGTAGCCGACTTCTGCCAAATAGTTGATAGCCTGCGGTGTCCATTCGAGTTGGAAGCCCTGCGGAGCAAGCATTTCGCGTACTTTTTCCATTTGCAGCGTGACGATGGCGGAGATTTGTTCGCGGGTCAGTGGCTGGAAGGTGATGATTTCGTCGATTCGGTTGAGGAATTCGGGTCGCATCAGCACGGAAAGTTGTTCGCGTGTGGCGTTCGACGTCATAATAATCAGCGTATTCTTGAAATTGGCGGTGCGGCCTTTGTTGTCGGTCAGGCGACCGTCGTCGAGTACTTGCAACAGCACGTTGAACACGTCAGGATGGGCTTTTTCGATTTCGTCGAAGAGCAGCACCGAATACGGTTTGCGGCGCACGGCTTCGGTGAGTTGTCCGCCCTCGTCGTAGCCCACGTAGCCCGGAGGCGCACCGACGAGTCGGCTGACGGTGTGCTTCTCTTGATATTCCGACATATCGATGCGCGTCATCATCGTTTCGTCGTTGAAAAGATACTCGGCCAGAGCCTTCGCCAACTCGGTTTTGCCGACGCCCGTCGTACCGAGGAAAATGAACGAGGCGATGGGTCGTTTCGGGTCTTGCAGACCGGCACGAGAGCGTCTGACGGCGTCGCTAACGGCCTGAATGGCCTCGTCCTGCCCGACCACGCGGCGATGGAGCTCGTCTTCCAAATGCAGCAATTTTTCCTTTTCGCTCTGCAACATCCGCGTCACGGGAATACCCGTCCAGCGCGACACAACCTCGGCGATGTCGTCGGCGGTGACGGCACCTTCCAAACCTCCACCCGTGGGGGAGGCTTTCTGTTGCGCCATAATGTTATTCAGTTCTTCGTTCTTTTGTTTGAGCAGGCCGTAGCGAATCTCCGCCACACGACCGTAGTTGCCTTCGCGCTCGGTACGCTCGGCCTCGAATTTCAGCTGTTCGATTTCCTCCTTCACCTGCTGATATTTGTCGGAAAGCGATTTTTCGCTCTCCCACTGCGCCCGCATCTGCATTTCCTGTTCACGGAGTTCAGCGATTTGCTTCTCCAATTGCTCGATTTTCGTGGAGTGTGAAGTATTGAGTGAATTCGGGGCTTCACGTCGAATACTCTCCCTTTCGATCTCCAGTTGAGCCCTTTTTCGCATAATCTCGTCGAGTTCCTCGGGCACCGAATCGCGCTCCATCCGCAGTTTTGCGGCGGCCTCGTCCATCAAGTCGATGGCTTTGTCGGGCAGGAATCGCTCGGAAATATAGCGTTCCGAGAGTTTCACGGCAGCGATGCACGCATCGTCTTGAATCCGCACCTTGTGGTGGTTTTCGTAGCGTTCTTTCAGACCTCGAAGAATCGAAATGGCCGACAGTTCGTCGGGTTCATCGACCATCACCGTCTGGAAACGGCGTTCGAGTGCCTTGTCTTTCTCGAAATATTTCTGGTATTCGTTGAGCGTCGTGGCACCGATGGCACGCAGTTCGCCTCGCGCCAGTGCTGGTTTCAGAATGTTGGCCGCGTCCATCGCGCCCTCACCGCCACCAGCCCCGACGAGTGTGTGGATTTCGTCGATGAAGAGGATGATCTCACCCTCGGACTGCGTCACTTCCTTCACCACGCCTTTGAGTCGCTCCTCGAACTCGCCTTTGTACTTCGCACCGGCCAACAGCGCACCCATATCGAGCGAGAAAAGTTGCTTGTTTTTCAAGTTTTCGGGCACGTCGCCGCGCACGATTCGCTGTGCCAAACCCTCGACAATGGCCGTCTTACCCGTGCCTGGCTCACCGATGAGAATCGGGTTGTTTTTCGTGCGTCGCGACAGGATTTGCAACACACGGCGAATCTCGTCGTCGCGCCCGATGACTGGGTCGAGTTTGCCCTTCCGAGCATCATCGACGAGGTTTTTCGCGTATTTCGAGAGGGCTTGGAAATTCTCGTCGCCACTCATCGACTGCACCTTCTGACCCTGCCGCAGTTCGCCGATGGCCTGCTGAAGCGTCTTCTCGGCAATGCCTGCGTCTTTCATAATGCGGCTCGCCGTGCAGTTCACACTGAGCAATGCCAACAGCATCGGCTCCACCGAAACGAATTCGTCGCCCATTTTCTGGGCTTCGTCGATGGCTTTTTGCAAGACCTGCGAAGCCGCATTCGAAAAATACGGTTCACCGCCCTGCACTCGCGGCAAATGGGCGATTTCGCCCTCGACGAGTTGTTCCAACTGCCGCACGTTCACGCCCGACTTGCCGAACAGGTAGTCGGTCACGTCCTTGGCTTTCTGCATCACGCCGTAGAGCAGGTGAACGGGCTCGATGGCCTGTTGTCCAGCCGTTTTCGCACGCCCTGCAGCCGCCTGCACAGCCTCTTGCGCCTTGATGGTAAATTTGTCTAAAGTCATCATTTTTCCTCCTTTTTATATTTTAATTATTAACTGTCAACTATCAACTATCAACTCTCAAACCTTGCGCCAACCACGAAAAACCGCCATTTTGTCACTTTCGAGCGACGAAATGGCAGTGTTTTTTTCTTCAAAATCTTCGATTCAGCCAAACGGGTTACGGTCGGAGCAGGTAGAAAGCCGATGTCGTATAGAAATTTCTGAGGTATTTCAGACTCGACAAAAAAGCGTTGAGGCGGCGCGGCGTGAGGCCGAACTTCTGCTGATAGTGGGGATTGATGAACCAGAGCGTGCGCCGCTGCAGCGTGTAGCCACCATCGCGGCACAGCCGTTCGAAATGCTCAATCGACATTCGCGCCCGCTTGATGCTCAGCAGTTCATTGACGCAGTTGTCGCCATTGCCGCAAGCCCTGACAATCGCCTTGTAGAGCGGGTTCGGCAACAGATGGATAAAGGGAAGTTTCCCTGCCAGACCGCGACAAATCTGCTGATGGCCGCCGAAAGGCATCTGCCACGCCGGGAAACCGAAGAAAATCAGTCCGTTGGGCTTCAAAAACGGTCGGATATGCTCGAAAAACTCGCGTTTGTATGGCTTTTCGATGTGTTCAATGACATCGTGGATGAGGATGAGGTCGAAACGCTCGTCGTCGGTCGCTGGTTTCTCGGCGAGAATGAAATTCTGGCTGAGAAACGTGGCTTTCTGGCCTGCCTCGGCGAAAAATTCGCGTGCTTGCGCAATGCGCGTCTCACTGAGGTCGATGCCCGTCACCTGACAGCCGATTTCGGCAAAGGGCAACAGGTTTCCGCCTTCTCCACAACCGATTTCCAACACGCGTGTCTGCTCTGAAATCTCGATTTCCGGTCGTAGATAGTCGATGTAGAACGCCCTTGAGGTGTTGGCCAATTCGTTGAAATACTGCTTTCTGTTTTGATGTCTTTCTTGCATGAAAAGCCGATTTTGTCGATAATTGTTTGCAAAGTTACGATTTTTTTGTGTTTTCGGTC
>Ga0256404_1005008_pt1 | contig 24114 bp, 24 predicted proteins | sample RumenRJG_01DNA_FD_185990 | JGI IMG/M metagenome (GOLD analysis project Ga0256404, IMG submission 185990) | Bovine rumen microbial communities from Lethbridge, Alberta, Canada - RJG_01 | ecosystem: Host-associated > Mammals > Digestive system > Stomach > Rumen | place: Canada: Alberta | collected... | reverse complement strand
AGAGTGTTTATCGGCTAGATAAAAGGTCACTCTGGGACCTTTCCTTTCTCAATTAAGGCCATTATAAAGAGCAGCCCAGGGACAGACAACCAGGGCTGCAAATAGACATCATATTAGAGACGTAACAATCAAAGTCAAACACATAAGCATTCTCCTTGCGAAGAAAAACACGCTTTTATTCTTTCTTTGAATACTGCATGCCCAGATACGGATTCTGCGCCCGGAAGGCTGCCTGCATATATAATGCCGATGATTCAATATTGCTTAGAATCAGTACTCCGATCCACTCAGGCACTGTAACACCGGTGGTCAATTGGCCTACCGATACAGTGATGGTTCGATCAGCAGGCGCAATACCTTTTTCGGGATTTCCATGGATTGCTTCCATGACTTTTTCAAAAGATTTCTGATTATCATCGTTTTCATCAACCCTGCCATCGCCTACTGCCGGTATAATCGTGTAATTTTCAAACACAGGATCTTCGCGCAGAAGTTTGATAAGTTCCTTCGCAGAATCTACTCGGTCCAGTAACCACAGGGTATGCTTCAACTCATTGCGCAGCTCTGGCGTAGAGAACGGGAATTTCTTTTGCGTTGTTAAGGCTTTAATGAACTGCTTTACTGCATCCAGATGCACAAAATGTCCGGATTCATTCGTCCGGAAAAACTCATTGAGATTAAATGCGTATTCTTCTGTCTCACCGTTGATATCTAATCCCTTTTCTATCTGATCGCGGGCAATGTCCGACATTCGGTAAGTAAACAAGTTGAGTTTTGGCATTTCTTCATAGGGATTTCGTCCCTCACCATGCCAGTTATCTTTGGCTTCCTGCTCATCTGTGTAAGTCCAGTTGAAAATCTGATCCTCGGAAAATTCGTTTGATGCCAGGGCCTTGAAGGGAGTTCCAGAGAGATAAAGAGTGTGATCTCTATGCACGTAGTTAAATGCAGTATCCGTTTTAAAAGTATTTACACCCTCATGTGATTCATCAATAACAAGGACGTCCCAATGCGTATCGGCAATATATTTCAGCTTGTCAAACTTTCCGCCAAAATAATTTGATCCTTTCAGATCCTGCAAAGAGACAAAAAAGAGAAGACTAGGCACATTTGGTAAATTGCTGCTTGTCCTTCTGTTCGTGGCTGTTGTGACATGGATCTGCGCAGGTAAAACCTACACGACCGCAGATGGCGAGACGGGGGTTGTCACTGCCGCTACCTTCAGCCAGATTTTAATGGCACCGATCGCAGGCTTCCATAATGCCGGCGATGTCATCGGATTCGTATTCTGCCTTGGCGCATTCCTTGCTCTGGTCAATGCGACCGGCGCTCTGGAAACGGGCATCCATCAGATGGTAAAGAAGCTGCATGGCAAGGAAACAAGACTGATCTGGATCCTCATGTTCCTGTTCTCGATCGGCGGTACCACCTATGGTATGGGTGAAGAGACCGTCGGCTTCTACATCCTTCTTGCAGCGACAATGACCGCTGCCGGAATGGATCCGATCGTTGGTGCAGCGACAGTTCTACTTGGCGCCGGCTCCGGTGCTCTGGGTTCGACAATCAACCCGTTTGCGACAGGAGCTGCAGTTGATGCGGCACGTTCCGTCGGCGTTGAAGTCAACATGGGCACCCTCTATGTGGAAGGTATCATTCTGTGGCTTAGCACATATTTAATCTCCGCTCTGTTTGTAACAAAGTATGTGAAGCATGTCATGGCGACCAAGGGCTCGATTCTGACTGCAGATCAGCTGAATACATACAAAGCAGCTTACGGCCACTCTACAGAAATCAGCACAGACGAAGCTCTGACCGGCCGTCAGAAGGGCTGCCTCTGGATCTTCGGAATCACGTTTATTGTCATGATCCTTGGCTTCATTCCGTGGGGATCGCTGAATGAAGGCGCCTACAATGCCATGGCATGGACAAGCTTCCTGACAGGCAACCAGCTGGGTGATTGGTGGTTCGATGATGCGGTTACCTGGTTTGTATTAATGGGAATTATCATCGGCCTGATTGGCATGCCGGATCGTTCTAAGCTTTCCAGCACGATCATTTCCGGTATCGGCGACATGATTGCTGTTAACCTTGTCATCGCTCTGGCACGTGCTGCGACGGCTCTGATGAGTGAAACGGGTCTTGGCTTCTGGATCGTTGAGACATCGGTCAATGCTCTGGCTACGTCAGGTATGCCTGCAGGTCTGTTTGGCTTCCTGGACTATCTGCTCCATATCGGTCTCAGCTTCCTTGTTTCTTCTTCCTCCGGTCTGGCGGCACTTTCTTCGCCGATCGTTTCCCCGATCGTTGCGGGTATGAACTGGTCTGTTGAGACATCCATTATGTGCAACGTTGCGGCAAATGGTCTCGTCAACCTCTTTACGCCGACCTGCGGATTCATCATGGGCGCCTTGCTCTGGCAAGAATTCCGTATGATGTATGGCTGAAGTGGGCGAGAAAGTTTCTTCTCATCCTTGGTGTTGCGGTCGGTGTTGTTCTTGCCGTCTGCATGATCATTCTCAGCTGAGCATCGTGGTTCAAACACGGACAGGCGGCATCCTTCGGAATTGCCGCCTGTTTTCTCTCCTTGGATCGGTTAAAATAGAAGGAGAATTTTTTTCGTATGATTAAACAGGCATCCATGCAGGACAGCTCGATTTCGGATGTTGATCCGTCGTCGCTTTGTTCCTTTGATTATGAAGCAATCGAGGCACCTGCCAAAGCCCTGATGCACCAGGCGGCAAGGTTCCTTTATTTTAAAACGGCAAAGGAACGATGGTTATCGACGGTACGGAGTACGAAATCAAGGAACATACCCTTGTCGCCATCAGCCCGTGGATGATCACCGACATTACAGCCGTAGAATCAACGCTGCAGCTGATCAAGATTGTCTACGATTATACCTATATCAAAAATCTGTTAAGCCATATGATCGGCCTGGCGGATAATGGCAGTGACATGCTGGAATATCTGAATATGCAGCCGGTGCTGCAGCTGGACAGTCTGCAGGCACAGGATGTTGAGAATATTCTGGATCAATTGAAAGGCGAGCTTGGCGTCGCCAGCACGCTGGAACACATTCCCAAAAAGCCGCTGAGCTTTCTGTATACAAGCGACAAGATCATTGAACTGATGATTCTGTATTACCGGTTCATCCGCCAGTCCAACGGCAGCGGTCAGACGGAGAAAAGCACCGTTCCGGGAAATGATTCAATTTTGAGCTATATCTATGCACATTCTTCAGAAAAACTGACACTTGCCAAGGTTGCGGATATGTTCTATATGTCAGAATCTTCCCTTTCGAAGCATCTCAGGGAGCTGACCGGTACGAGCTACTCCAAGCTTCTGGATGCGATCCGGATCGAGAAAGCTTCTGATTATCTGATTTATACGGATCTGCAGTTGGAAGAGATTGCCTCGCTTCTGGGCTTTGTCGATGCCTCACATCTGTCCAAACACTTCACGTCAAAAGTCGGGGTAACACCGATCCGCTACCGGCGCATTTACAGTAAGGTGGAAACATCCTATTCCCGCGATTCCCGAAACATTGCGTTTTCCATTACTAATGATATCTACAAGAACTATAATGATGAAGATCTGGCAGCGATTCAGACCGCTTCCAAATACGGCATCTCTGTTGCGGAAATGAACCGGGCCCTGCTGTATTATTCGGAGAAAAACTTTGAGACGCTGCTGAACTTTGTCCGTATCAACAAGGCTGCGGAACTGCTCGTTTCAACAACAAACCCGGTGATTGATATTGCCGTATCGGTCGGCTACAGCAATGTGAAAACATTCAACCTCAACTTCTATAAGTTTGAGGGCATGAATCCGACGGAGTTTCGTGACAATGTCACCCTCCAGCATGAAGACGGAACAGAAGTCCATGTTCGTAAGAAACGAAAGACAAAGCCGGCAGCACCCATAACAGATCACAATCAGTAAGACACAGTAAAAAAGGAGCGATGATATGCAGAAATTTATTGTTGATGATGCCTTCTGGAAGATTTTTCCCGATGCCCGTATTGCCGTACTTTCTCTGAAAGATGTCGATGAAACGGCCCGCCTCAGTGACGAAGAAATGAAGGAAATCGCTGCCCTGCTGGACAAAGCCAACAAAGAGGCTGTGAAGTATGTCCCCAATGAGACAATTTCAGACAATCCGGTTGTTCAGGTATGGCGGCAGGCATATCAGAAGTTTCCGACGAAAAAAGGCGCAAGATGCGCGCTGGAAAATCTGTTAAAACGTGTTCTGCACGGTAACCCGGTCGGCTCGATTGTGCCGTCGGTCGATCTGACCAATGCGGTTTCACTGAAATATGCCTTCCCGATCGGCGTCGAGAATATGGATGCTTTTGCCGGTGATCTCCATCTCGGTGTTATGGACGGGACGGAAGATTTTTTGCCGATTGGCGAAGCGGTCCCGGAACCGCCGCTGAAAGGGGAAGTCGCCTATCGGGATGATGCAGGTGTCGTCTGCCGCTGCTGGAACTGGCGAGACGGTCAGCGAACGCAGGTGAACGATGATACAACCAATGAGTTTGTCGCCATGGAATGCGTGGAAGAGGACCGGCTTGAAGATCTGCAGAAGGCTCTGAACGAGCTGGCAGAGCTGCTGCCGAAGTACCTTGGCGCTCAAGTGATGGCTCGAGCGATTGTCGACCGGGACCATCCCGAGGTTGTTCTGCGCGAAGAGGTTCCACAGCAAAACAAAGCAGAGGAAAGCAGACAGGAAGTATCTCAGCTGCCCAAGGCGCAGCCGGATGATTCAGGAAGTTACGATGACTATACGCGTACAGAGTGTACAACGACCATCCGTGATGTGAAGGATGACTGGTATGCATTCAACGATACTGTATTTTATGGCGATAAAGGCGGAATGCCGTCCGATTCCGGTACGATCAACGGGCAGAAGGTGGACGGCCTGAAATGGGAAGGTGAAACGCTCTGGCATCATGTGGAGGGAACCCCTCTGCAGGATCCGATTGTCATGAAGGTTGATTTTGAAATGCGCTATGCCCATACAGTTCCGCAGACGGCTCTGCATATTCTTGACAGTTATTACCGCAGAAAGGGAATGCTGATTACTTCAACAGGCTGCAGCGAAGACAATGAATACTATGATCTCGATGTGGCTGAGATTTCGCCCCGGGACTGGCAGGAACTGCAAGACTATATCAACGAAGCCATCCGCAAAGATGCGCCTGTCCATTTCCATTATGTGAAGGGGTCGGATTATCCGGATCCGGAATATCGTAAGTTTGAAACTGTGCGGATTGTGGAAATTGAAGGGCTCGATGAACAGCCATGCGGTACGCCGCATCTGAATCATACCGGTGAGATTGGCTCCTTTGTTCTGCTTGACTGGGAACACCGTTCCAAATCAACTGTAAGAGTTTACTTTACGGCGGGCAATGTGACGCGCTGGCGGCTGGTTCAGTATTATAAGCAGCTGAATCGCCTTGCCCAGATGCTTTCAACAAGTAACGAAGATCTGGAAGAGAAGGCGGCGGCCGTAACGGCAGCGAACAAAGAGTATAAGAAGCAGATCAATGATCTGACCCGTTCGCTGATGGAACATGAGGCAAAAGACTATGCCGAGAAGCCGGAGAAGGTCATTGAGCTCACCGGCGGGGACAGCGATCGTCTGCGTCCGCTCTCTCAGGCTTTGATGCGTGTCTGCACAGATACGAAAATTCTTTATGCGGCCAATGACATGATTGACTTTGCGATTGTTTCCCGGGAAGGCAGGGCAAGAGAGATCCTTGAGATCCTGAAGCCGGTCCTGAACTGTTCCGGCGGCGGCAGTCCGAAGATTGTCAGCGGGCGAACGTCGGTCGACCTGGAAACGTTTAAGAAAGCGGTGGAAGAGCTGCATCTTTGAGCGGAGCATGATGATGAAGATTTTTGTGGATGAAAACCTGGTCGGCCATGGCATCGAAAAGGTTGTTGTTGCCAAAGCGGGAAATGTACAGGTGAAGGCGCCGCTCGATCCGGAAGTGGAAGCGAAGATCAAGAATGTTGAGCAGGAAGTGCTCGATGGGAAGAAGGACTGGATTCTTAACGATCCGATTACGCAGGGGTACGAGAATCTTGTAACCTCCTGCAACCGCAGTATCAAAAAAAATCCGCCGACGGTGCCGGACTTTATTGCCAGCATCAAACGCAGAGGAAGCCTGCCGCATATTAATACAGTCGTCGATATTTATAATCTGGAGACGCTGATTTCCGGTGTTGCGATCGGCGGTCATGATGTGGATAAGATTACGGGTACGCTGCGCTTCATGATCTGCGGTCAGGAAGACAGTTTTACTTCCATCGGCGGCAATACGAAACATGTGGCTGGGACGGATTATGTCTATCGCGATGATCAGGGAATCATTACCTGGCTCGGTACCCGTGATTCAACGTTCTATAAGATCGATGATGATACCCAGAATGTTCTGTTTGTGATTGCGGGCAATGCGAATACAAGTGTTGATCTGCGTCTTGCGGCGCTGGAGCGGATTCATCAGGATCTGCTTAAGTGCATGCCACAGCTGACGTTTGCCACGGTCATTGCCGAGGCGGGCAGAGAAACGGAAATCGAATGAGGATCGGGGCCTAAAAAATCCTGCAGTCTCAGGCTGCAGAATGATGCGATTCGAGTTCGAAGTGATAGCGGACAATGCCAAGATCGATGTGCGTCCATGCGCCGATGCCTTAGTTTGCGGACGGCTCCTCTGTTTCCGTGAGATAGACCTGGTTCATTGAACACTCCTGAATAGATTGCACGGTTAATTGTGACATAGCTGATTTGCATCGAAGCGTGTTCCAGCTTTAATCTGCCCTGTATTTCTTCAGGCGACCATTGATGGTTGAGAAACTTGTCTTTTACATATTCGAAGGTTTCGGGGTTATCCAGAATTTTATGCCGCCTGCATTTCATACGGTGTTCCTGATATATTTCCTCTGCCACTGCGGGAATATATTCGCCATTGATACTGTTACGCTGCAGTTCCCTTGAAACAGTTGCCTTATTTCTGCCCAGACGCTGCGCGATTTCAGTAATAGAACAGCCTATGGCACGAAACTTCAGAATCATTTCTCTCTCTACTAATGTAAGATGTTTATTGCAGCACATGGTTATCCTTTCAATGTTGTCTATGCAAACCTCATTGTAATGGATACCTTGTGCTGCTTTTATTACTCATTTCAGGTTGTTGCAGCTACAGTGTATATGCAGAGCCACTTTTCAATATTTGGCTTCGCGCAGCTATTCTTTTGAAAATTTGTGTATTGTGTGTATATTGCGCGTATATTACATACCGCATTTTAGACATTCAAATAATGAAAAAACCCGCAAAATATGCGAGTTTCCAAACGTTCTGATTAACGCTTGCTGTACTGCGGAGCGCGACGAGCTCCTTTGAGACCGTACTTCTTTCTCTCCTTCTCACGAGCATCACGTGTCAGGAATCCAGCCTTCTTGAGGACCGGACGATAATCAGCGCTAGCTTCGCACAGAGCACGAGCAATACCGTGGCGCATTGCTCCAGCCTGGCCAGCATAGCCGCCGCCCAGAACGTTGATCTTGATGTCGAACTGTCCCTGAGTCTCAGTGAGAACCAGCGGGCTGTTGACAATCATACGGAGAGTAGCCTGCGGCAGATATTCTTCAAGAGACTTGCCGTTGACTGTGATTGTGCCTGTGCCAGGAGTCATAAAGACACGGGCCGTAGACTTCTTACGACGTCCAGTTCCTTCGTAAGTTACTGTGTTCTTCTTTTTCGTAGCCATTTGTCCTTACCCTTTCCTTACTTTGTGATCTTCAGCTCCACAGGCTTCTGAGCTGCATGCGGATGTTCCGGTCCTTCATAGACGAACAGATGTCCGCGCATGACATCTCCCAGCTTGTTGTGCGGGAGCATGCCCTTGATAGCCTTCTCAACCCACTCAACGGTATACTGCTCACGCATTACCTTTGTGGATCTCACACGCAGTCCTCCCGGATACATGGAATGAGAATAGTAGAACTTCTTCGCATCCTGATCACCGGTAATCTTAACCTTGTCTGCATTGACAACAATTACGTAGTCACCGCAGTCAACGTTCGGTGTGTAAGTCGGCTTGTTCTTGCCTCTTAAAACAGTTGCTACCTGGGTTGCAAGACGGCCCAGTGTGCAGTCAGTCGCATCCACAACATACCAGGTACGCTTGACTTCACTTGGCTTGATCATCGTAGTCTGACGCATCATAATCAATTTCCTCCAATAGATACATGTCTTTACCGGGGACTTGTATTCATTTTGGCAGATGCCGTATCACATTCTATTAAATACCAGTGTCAAAGTCAATTCCAAATGCAGTTTTTCGCCTATGAAATCCGCATATTTTCAGCGGCGTACCTTCACTTCCCGTAAGAGGAGTCAGACTCGTCTTACGATGCCTGATCTTCCGCGAAAATCAGCTCAGCAGACTTTGCCTGTTCGATCCAGATCATCTGCTTCTTCAGGTCTCTGCGATCGATCATCCACAGCTCTGCAGCGGTCCAGAGAGAAAATGAACCGATCACGGAAACAAGTTCCGTGAAGAATTCATATTCGGTAAGTTCAAGGAAGAAATACAGTCCCAGAAACAAAGATCCGATCAGAATCATCTTCCAGAACCGAATCAGGTTCGCATCCAGGTCCCACTGAAGCTCAAACTGCTCAACCTGATAATGTTCGCGGACCAGATTCCGGATTTCTTCCTGTTCTTCCTCAGAACATGCTCTGCCATGGAACTCAATGCGCAGCTTCACCACAGAAGGAATCAGGTCAGACTTCCGGTCGATGCAGTCGAAGATCTCCTGATTCAGTTCTTTCTGTCCGCCCATCGTCAGCGGATCCAGGACCTCATAATCCTCCGGAATCCGGATCAGAATCCGTCCTTTTCCATCGGAATCGATATATTCCTTCCGGACATAACCTGCCATCTTGGCATTTCTTGAGGCATTGCTCTCAAGATTGACTTTCGGAACTCTTCTGATCATGAATCACCAGCCTGCAGGGCTTTCCTGCAGATATCTCCAGCTGAGGAACCAGCTGTTCTGCTTCCTCAGCATGTTCTGCATCCGTTTCGAGAACTGCTTCTTCCTCCAGGATGCGGAATTCTCCATAAAGTCTTTCCTCATGCCGATCCGCAAATGCATAGGCACCAGGAACCATCTGATCTCCATCTTCCGGAAGGAACTCCCGGACTACGGACTGATTCGTCTCCGCAATCACCTCGAAGTAATTCACTTCCATAAGGGTCAGTCCTTCCGGCTTGGCATTACGGCGAGCAACGGTCTTGGAGCGTGCCTCCAGAAGGATCTGAATCTGCTCTGGCTTCATTCTGCCTCTTCCGCATTCCAGCAGCGCTGCCGTCATCATCCGTACCATATAGCGCAGAAATCCGCGGCCCCGATACGAAATCACCAGTTCTTCTCCTTCCATGGAGAACGAGATGGACTCTATCGTCCGTACCTGATCCGGCGTCTCTTTCAGAGAATTGGAATTGAAAGACGTGAAATCATGGGTTCCGATCAGATACTGCGCTCCCTGCTTCATCGCCTCCACATTGACCGGATACGGGCACTGATAAGCCGCATCCTTGCGGAATACATTGTATTCGCCCAGGTTGATTCGGTAGTCATAGCGCTTATCCCGCACGCAATAGCGGGCATGAAATAGATGAGATACTTTCTCGACCTTCCTGATATGAATATCTCCCGGCAGGAATCCATTGATAGCCCCCTGCCATTTCCGTTCACTCATATCGCGGTCAGTATCAAACTGAAATACCTGACCCCAGGCATTTACCTTTGCGTCTGTTCTGCCAGCCGCAAGAATCGGCGTATGCACTCCGATAATCAGTTCGAGAGCAGACTCAATCTGTTCCTGAACTGAATCCCCATGACGCTGAGACTGCCAGCCGCAGTACTTCGCGCCGCAGTATTCAACCGTGCACTTATAGCGGATCATGCAAAATACGAAAGCCAGATCATCAGGCCAAGCACTGCCGCCGAACCGAAGAGCAGAATCCAGTCATTGCGCTGCATCTTCAGAACCTTGTAGCGCGTACGCGGCTCACCAGGAGCATAGCCTCTGGCCTCCATGGCATTTGCCAGATCTTCAGCTCTCTGGAAGGCACTGACAAACAGCGGAACAATCAGCGAAAGAATCGCCATGATCCTCTCTTTCAGCTTTCCTTCCTTCATATCAACCCCGCGGCTTTCCTGGGCCTTCATGATCCGGCTGGTTTCATCAATCAAATCCGGAATAAACCGCAGCGCAATACTGATCAGCATCGCAATCTCATGCGAAGGAACTCCGAACCTCTGAAACGGCTTCAGAAGATCCTCAATTCCCAAGGTCATTTCAAGCGGCTTCGTCGTCGCTGTCAGACACGTCGTGATCATGATCATCAGCAATAAGCGCACCACAATATACAGCGTCTGCGTGATCGCATCCATATACACCGAAAACCCGAACAGCGTAAACGCAACATCTCCCGTCCGCACGGCCAGGCAGTTGATGATCAGCAGAAAGATCATCATGAACATCATCGGCTTCATGGACTTCAGAATATAGCTGAAACTCAGCTTGCCGATCAGGATTACCGCACTGACCGTCACGAAGATGATCAGATAGCCCAGCCATCCCGCCGGAAAGAAAATCGCCGCCAGCATCAGCAGCATCGCACCGATCTTCGCCCGCGGATCCATCTTATGGATCGGCGAATCCAGAGGCATGTATCTTCCTAATGTGATATTACCCATGATGCTTCACCTGCTTTGCAATGCAAGCCGCAAGTGCCTCCAGCGTATCGGCAGAATCCGGAATCTCAAATCCCTGTGTTCTGAGCATGTCCCGCATGCGGATCAGCGCAGGCGGAAGAATATCCATCTCTTCACACGTTCTGCTATCCCGGAAGAACTCCTTCACCGACGTATGAATCCGCGGGGCCCCGTTTGCCATGACGATCACTTCATCAAAATAACGGAATACCTGCTCCATATCATGTGTAACGGTCAGAACCGTAATGCCCTTCTCCTGATTCAGCCGCTTGAACAGCTTCATCATGGAGATGGTTCCCTTCGGGTCAAGACCAGCCGTCGGCTCATCCAGCACCAGCACCTTCGGCTCCATCGCAAGAATTCCTGCAATCGCAACCCGGCGCTTCTGACCGCCAGAAAGCTCCAGCGGCGACCGCTGCTCAAAGCTTTCATCCAGGCCGACCAGCTTCAGAGCCATCCTCGCCTTCTTCTCCGCATCTTCCAGAGACACGCCGAAATTGCGCGGCCCGAACGCCACGTCCTTGAGCACGGTCTCTTCAAACAGCTGATACTCCGGAAACTGGAATACCAGACCGACATCCCCGCGAAGACTCTTGAGACCCTTCGGCTCTGTTCCTGCTTCAATCGTGCGATCCAGAACCCTCACCGTTCCTGCACTCGGCAGTAAAAGCGCATTGAGATGCTGCACGAGTGTGCTCTTGCCGGAACCCGTCTGGCCGATGATCGCAGTCATCTTTCCCATCGTGATATCCAGGTTCACATCCGTGAGCGCAACATACCGGTAAGGCGTTCCGTCGCTGTAGATATGACTTACATGTTCGAATGCAATCGGCACAGTTCGTCCACCAGTCCTTCCATCGTCAGCGTTCTGCCTACCTTGACGCCATCTTTCTTCAGTTCCCGAATCAGCTTGACACTGAACGGAAGATCCAGCTGAATCTCCTCCAGCTTCTTTTCCTGACGGAAAATCTCTTCCGGTGTCCCGGTCATCGCCACATGTCCTTCATGCATGGCAATAACATAATCACTGCTCACCACCTCATCAATATCATGAGTAATGGAAAGAATCGTCAGTCCTGATTCCTTATGCAGTTCCATGATCACTTTCTTGATTTCTGCTTTTCCCTGCGGATCCAGCATTGAAGTCGCTTCATCAAAGATCAGAATATCCGGATGCATCGCCAGCACGCCGGCAATCGCCACCCGCTGCTTCTGACCCCCGCTGAGATGCGTCGGCTCGCTGCCCAGATAGTCCGTCATCCCGACCTTTGCCGCATACGTATTGATCAGATCATCCATCTGTTCCTGCGGAACACAATGATTCTCCAGTCCGAAGGCTATATCATCCCTGACCGTAGAACCGATGAACTGATTATCCGGATTCTGGAAGACAATGCCGATCTTCGAACGGATGGCTCTCAGATGTTCTTCATCCAGCTCCATCCCTTCGATCTGAATATCTCCGCTCTTTCTCTCCAGCAGGCCCGTAATCAGCTTTGCCACCGTGGATTTGCCAGAGCCATTATGACCGACAATCGTCGTATAAGTCCCTTTTTCCACGGAAAAAGACACCTCTTCTACTGCATTCGTTTCCTGATCATAGGAAAATGTCAGATTTCTGACGTCAACAATGCCCATTCCAAGCGTCCTTTCCCATCTGCTCAAAAAGCTTACTCATTATAGCAAACGCCACAGTAAAAACCATGCAAAAGCCTGCATTTCTGCAGGCTTCCTGACTTAAGCTTCGATGTTGTACCCCTCGTAGGACCCCTTCAGGCATCCTACCTGATTCGCTACGTTGAAGATATCCGAGAGAATCGCACCATTCTGCGTGAACATCTTATGCACCGCCAGGCACTCCTTTTCGCCAAGATCCTTCGCCTCATAGCCATTCTGCTCCGCAATCGTGCGGAACTGACCCTTCAGATCCTCGCTGTCAAACAGCGCTTTATGCGAAATCGTCACCAGCGTATCTTCCGGATACTCCGTATTGAAGGCATCATTTCTCTTTAACTGCTCCTCGATGTAATCCAGGCTCAGATACGGATACAGCTCTGAGATTTCCTTCACTTCCGGGGCATATTCCTTCGCCTCTGCAGAAGACTCTTTCTTCTGCTCAGAAGAATCCTCATCATCCGAGTCAATCTCAATGAAATTGACGGAATCATCATCGTCTTCTTTCTGCTCCGGTTCTTTCTTCTTCGAAACCGTCTTCACTGCTGCTGTCACAGCGATTGCAGCACCAGTCGCAGCCGCAAGCGCCAGTAATCTACGAAACATATTATCAACCTCTCTATGGAAGACATTCTAGCACAGAGCTGTTCTGAAAAAACAGCGAATTTCCGCCTCAGTGCTTCAGCAGATAAGCCAGAATCTGAACCGCATTCGCCGCTGCCCCTTTGCGGATCTGATCCCCGCAGCAGAACAGCGAAAGCCCGCCGTCAAACACCATATCCGGCCGCAGTCTTCCGACATACACCTTATCCTGGCCAGACGTATTCAGCGGCATCGGATAGCCATCCTTCAGATACACATCTCCCTCAAACTGAGAAATCGCCTCAGCAGCAGCTTCCACCGAAACCGGCTGCTCGCACTCCACGCTGACCGAAATCGAATGAGACCGGAAGACCGGAACTCTCACACACGTGCAGGTTACTTTCATTTCCGGATTGTGCAGAATCTTTCTGCCCTCATTGCGCATCTTCAGCTCTTCGCTTGTATAGCCTGCTTCTTTCTCACTGCCGATCCACGGAATGCAGTTATAAGCAATCTGCGCCGGGAAGACCGAAGGCTTCACTGCCTTTCCTTCTGCAATGTCCTTCACTTCCTGCTCCAGTTCGTCAATGCCATGCATGCCGGCACCAGATACTGCCTGATACGTAGACGCAATCACCTTGCGGATGGGGCTGATCTGATGAATCGGCGCAATTGCCATCAGCGTGATAATCGTGCTGCAGTTCGGATTTGCAATGATGCCATGGTGATTCAGCGCATCTGCTCCATTGATCTCCGGAACAACCAGCGGAATATCCTCTTCCAGGCGGAACGCACTGGAATTATCGATATAAACGGCACCGCTATTCCTGATTGCCGGCGCCCACTTTCTCGACGTATCAGCGTCGACTGCTCCGAGCACATAATCCAGTCCTTCCAGCCATGCTTCATTGACCGCATGCACCATCAGTTCTTTCCCCGCAAAAGGCAGAACCTTTCCTTCACTTCTTGGGCTGGCCAGCAATATCAGATCATCGGGGATGATCTTCTGTTCTTCAAGGCACTCCATCATCTGACGCCCGACTGCGCCGGTCGCGCCAAGTATTCCGATTCTCATTACCGCGTCCTCTCTTCCGAAATGAATCTCCGGTAGATGCACCGGATTGCTTTCTCAAAATCCCGATTCATAACACCGACCACGATGCACAGCTCATCCGAGCTCTGGCTGATCGTCTTGATATTGATCTTGTTATGGCCAAACTCTGACAATAGTCTTCCGGACATGCCCGGCTGTTCCTTCATCGCTCTGCCTACCACTGCCACCAGAGCCAGATGTTCTTCGATCCTCACATCCTCGGGATGCAGTTCTTCCTTGAGCCTTCCGACAATGTCATACAGGCAGTTCTGAACTGCTGAGGAACTGACCAATACTGAGAACGTATCGACCGTCGTCGGAACCTCTTCGATGCTGACATGATAGTCTTCAAACGCCTGCAGCATCCTTCTGAGAAAACCTACTTCTGCCGATGCATGATTCTTCACGATCGTGATCGACGTATAATCCTTTCTGCCCGTGATGCCCGTGATCGCATGCGGCGGATCCGTCCGATCCAGCTCACTGCAGTCATTCAGAATCATCGTGCCCGGATCATCCGGCGCATTCGTATTCCGGATATTGATCGGAATATTCTTGGACTTCACCGGGAACACCGCATCATCATGCAGCACATTGGCCCCCATGTAGCTCATCTCGCGCAGCTCATTGTAATTCAGCCGCGGAATCGCAACCGGATTCTCGACAATTTTCGGATCCGTGACATAGAAGCCGCTCACATCTGTCCAGTTCTCATAGACATCCGCATTCATCACATTGGCAATCACCGAACCGGTGATATCCGAACCGCCCCGGCTCATCACCTTGATGGTGCCATTCGGCAGACTTCCATAGAAGCCCGGAATCACCATGCCCTGGCCATCCGACCGCTCTTCCAGCAGCTGTCCGGTCCGCTGCAGATCAATGTCGCCATTGTAGCGGAACGCAATCACATCCGCCGCATCGACGAACTCATAGCCAAGATACTCCGCCAGGCACTTGCTCGTCAGATACTCACCGCGGCTGACCAGATAATCTGTCGACATTCCCTTCTTCATATAGGAACGGATCGACGCAAACTCCTTCTCCAGATCAATCTGAAGACCGAGTTCTTTTTTGATTCCATAGTACTTTTCTTCAATCTGGGAGAAAATGGATTCATACGAAACCCCGAACCGTACATGCGCCTCGCAGAGATACAGCAGATCCGTGACCTTATGATCCTCCGAAGAAGACTTTCCGCAGGCACTGCTCACGATGAACTTCCGGGAAGGATCAGACAGGACAATCTGCTTCACCTTCCTGAACTGCTCTGCATTCGCAACCGAAGAACCGCCGAATTTCGCAACCTTGATCATGCCTGCACCTCCGCAAGAAAGAGATCCGGATCCGCTGCCTGATTCAGAAGCCCTTCGAGCTTCTTCCATTCCACCTGTTCCGTGATCAGACAGTTCTGATCCAGCTTCTCTGCAACCACCTCTGCAAATACTTCCGGCTGCTTCGTCCGGATATAATAGACACCCTTGCGATCTCTGCAGTTCACCGTTTTCTTCTTCAGATTGCGGGATACTTCTTTTCTTCCTTCAGATACATCAATCAGATCCTGCACCACAGCATGTGCGGTCGGAAGACTTCCTGCCCCCTGGCCCACAAAGCCAGCTTTCCCTAGCGTCCGGCTGAACGATTCAATGCCATTGAGATTGCATGGAATCCGGCTCAGGTAATCGCTGTCCTTCACGAAAACCGGCATCACCATAGCCATTACCGAATCGCCATGATCTTCTGCCCATCCGATCAGCTTGATCGTACGGTTCCTCTCTTCGGCATGAAGCAGATCTTCGCTGTGAATATTCCGGATTCCAAACGTCGGAATGTCCGAAGGATCCACCAATGCATCAAAAGCCTGCGCACAGGTAAGCGCCACCTTGTAGCGGACATCGAACCCATCGATATCATCGCCCGGATTCCGCTCCGCATAGCCAGCCGCCTGCGCGCCTTTCAGCATTTCGTCAAACTCTTTCTGCTCTTCCTTCATGGCCGAGAGAATATAGTTCGTCGTGCCATTGAAAATGCCCCGGAACGAATCAATCGGTTCAATTCTGCGGATCCGCATCAGATTCTCCATCCACGGAATTCCGCCTCCGACTGCAGCCTCCATCCGAAGCATCACATGATTCTTTTCAGCAATCTCCATCAGCTCGCTGTAATACGCAGCCAGCATCTTCTTGTTGGAAGATACCACGGACTTTCCATATTCCAAGGCCGTCTTCACATACGTATGAGCAGGTTCCAGCCCGCCCATGCATTCCGCAATCACCTCAATTTCCGGATCATTCAGAATCTCTGATACTTCTGTCGTGATCCGGGCTTCCGTCACTTCCTGCCGGGTGCGTACCAGCATCTTCTCCACTCTGAGATCCTTTACTTCAGCACTTCTGCCGCTGTCGATAATCTCAGCAACTCCGCTTCCTACAACTCCATGTCCGAGCAATCCGATCTTCATAGCAATCCCCTGTATTTCTGAACTGTGCTCAATCCAAGCACAGTTGTATTCAAAACACAAACATAGTATCATACAGGAGTTATCCCTTCAAGGAGAATTCAGACATGCGATATCAGAGTACCAGAAACCACAGTATTTCCGTCACCCCGCAGGAAGCAGTCCTGCACGGCCTCGCCGAAGACGGCGGTCTGTTCGTTCCATCCGAACCCCTGCCTCTGTTAAAATCCGAAGACTATCTGAACAAGAGCTACCAGGACACTGCTCAGAACGTCCTTTCCATCCTGCTGGACGGCTATTCCAAGGATGAACTCCATCGCTCCATCACCAGCGCCTACGATACGAGATTCAATAGTACTGACATCGTTCCGCTCACCAAGGTCAGCGACGGCTGGCTTATGGAACTCTGGCATGGCCCGACCAGTGCCTTCAAGGACATCGCCCTGACCATCCTGCCCCATCTGCTTTCGGAAGCCTATGGCGAAAAAGGAAGAGACGATACGATCGCCATCCTCACCGCAACCAGCGGCGATACCGGCAAAGCAGCCCTCTCCGGCTTTGCGGATGTTCCGCATACTGCCATCACGGTCTTCTATCCTTCGGATGGCGTCTCGGAAATCCAGAAGCTGCAGATGCAGACAAGCCGCGGCAATAATGTCATGGTCGTAGCAGTCAGAGGAAACTTCGACGACTGCCAGCGCATGGTCAAGGAAGCCTGCCGCAGCAAAGCAGTGCTGAACGCCTGCCAACACGTGACCATATCCAGTGCCAATTCCATCAACATCGGCCGGCTTGCCCCGCAGGTCGTATACTATTTCACTTCCTATTCAAAGCTTGTAAGCAATGGTACGATCCAGGCAGGAGATCCGGTGAACTTCGTCGTTCCGACCGGCAACTTCGGCGATATCCTGGCCGGGTATCTTGCAAAGCAGATGGGCCTTCCAGTCAAGAGACTCATCTGTGCCAGCAACTCCAACCATGTGCTGACGGATTTTCTGAATACCGGCACGTATTCTGTCCAACGTCCATTTCATCTTACGATGTCTCCTTCGATGGACATTCTGATTTCCAGCAACCTGGAACGCCTGCTCTATTTTGAAAGCAAGGATGATTCCTTTGCTGCTTCCTGCATGGAACAGCTGAAGAACGAAGGAAGCTACACGATTCCCGAAGACATGCTGAAGAATATCCGCAGCATCTTTTCCGGATACTGGACCGATGAAGAATCCTGTCGCAAAGAGATCAGAACGCTGTTTGAGAATGAACACGTCCTGATCGATCCGCATACCGCAGTTGCCTATCATGCCATGCATGAATACCAGAAGGAAACCGGAGATCAAATTCCGTGCATCGTTCTGTCTACGGCAAGCCCGTATAAGTTTGCGAAGGATGTGCTGAGCTGCATTTCTTCCCAAGTACCTGAAGATCCGTTTGCGGCCATGCAGAAGCTGTCTTCCCTCAGCAATACGGAAATCCCGGCAGGCCTTGCCGAACTGAAAGATCTTCCGATCCGGTTCCATACCGTCATCGAGAATCAGGACGGCATCTCCTTCATCACGAAACGCATGGAGGAGCTCTCACATGATTAAGTTCCGCGTTCCTGCCACCAGCGCCAACCTCGGCCCTGGCTTTGACTGCCTCGGCCTGGCATTGAACTTATACAACACGTTTGAAATCGAACCTTCGGATGAACTGATTCTCGAGAACACGGAACCTCGTTTTGCCAATCCGGATAATCTCTTCGTCCAGGCATTCCGCAAAGCCGGCGGGAAGAATCTCCATGTCCGCTTCGACTGCGACATTCCTTCTTCCAGAGGACTTGGCTCTAGTGCCGCCATGACTGTCGGCGGCATTGCCGCAGCGAAGCTGCTCGGAATTCCCCTTACAGGGAATCAGATCTTCGAACTCTCTGCGGAGATGGAAGGACATCCTGACAATGCAGCGCCATGTATCTATGGCGGGCTGACTGCCTGCATGATCCGCAGCAACGGTCTCTACCTGACTCGGAAGCTTCCGCTTTCCGGAGTCTTTCACTTCACCGTTCTGATTCCGGACTTTGAAGTCTCCACGCATCAGGCAAGATCGATTCTCCCGGAAGCTTATCCGAGAAGCGTTGCAGCCGGAAACGGAGCGCATGCTGTTCTGCTCACCGAAGCATTCCGTACCGGTGATTTCGAGCTTCTGAAAGAAGCTTCGATCGATCAGCTTCATGAACCATACCGGAAGACCCTGATTCCTCATTTCGAGGAAGCCAGAAAGATTGCCGAATCAGATACAGATGGGAAGCTGCTGATCAGCGGTTCCGGTTCTACCTGTCTGCTCATCAGCACAAAGCCGCTCTCCGAAACTGCCGCAGCAGAGATTTCAGGACTTCCGGAAGAATGGAAGATCCTGCCGCTTCAGGCAGCTCATGAAGGAACTGAATATTTCGAGGAAGGAACATGGAAAAAGATTATCTGATCGTTTCCAGAAAGATTCTCCCGGATTACCTGGACCAGGTGATCCAGGCCAGAGATCTGCTTTCTTCCCATGAAGTTTCCAGCGTGACCGAAGCCGTGAAAAAAGCAGGCATCTCCCGCAGCACCTTCTATAAATACAAAGACTATGTCTACCGGGCCGAAGAAGATCTCGGCTCCACGCGGAAAGCTGTGTTCTCGCTTCTTTTAAGGCATGAGGCCGGAAGTCTTTCCGAAGTGCTGACCGCAGTCAGCGAGCATGGCGGCAGTGTGCTGACCATCTCGCAATCCCTGCCGGTTGCCGGCAAGGCAAGCGTCTTGCTCGCACTCGATATCAGTTCGATGTCCTGCAGTCCGGAAGAATTAATGAAGCTCTTAAAATCCATGAAGAGCGTCTGTTCCGTGCATCTTGATTCGATGGAATGAGAACCATACCTGTGATAGAATTCTGACGCAAGGAGAAATCACATGATTGTTATTGAAATGGAAAACGGGCATACCATCAAGATCGAACTTGATGAGAAGAATGCACCGATCACTGCTGCAAATTTCCGCAAGCTTGTCGAAGAGCACTTCTATGACGGACTGATCTTCCACCGGGTCATCTCCGGCTTCATGATCCAGGGCGGCGACCCGACCGGAACCGGTGCTGGCGGATCTGAGGAAGAGATTCCGGGAGAATTCGCTTCCAACGGATATCCGAATCCGATCAGGCACGTGCGCGGCACGATCTCGATGGCAAGAACCATGGATCCGAACAGCGCTTCCAGCCAGTTCTTCATCATGCACCAGGACGCTCCGTATCTGGATGGCCAGTATGCTGCATTCGGACATGTCGTGGAAGGCATGGAAACCGTTGACGAGATCGCTGAAACCGACACCGACGCTTCCGATCGTCCGAAGAAGACGCAGCGCATGAAGCGGGTCTACATTGAAGACTGATCAGCAGAACAATTCATACGAATCTGAAAGGAACTGCAGCGCAGTTCCTTTTCTTCTGCTATGCATGCATATAAAAACCTCTGCCGCAGCAGAGGTCGATGATTCAGAACGAAATCTCCTTGTTCTTCGAGAACTTCATGAACAATAAGAGCGAGATGATCGTGGTTGCGGTGAGGATCGTCGCATACGCAGCAGCGACTCCATAGCTTCCTCTTGTGACGTTGATATAAACCTCCAGCGTCAGTGTGATCGTCTTCAGGTTGTAGAGGATGATGGCTGTGGAAAGCTCGGTGATGATCGTGACCCACGACAGGATCGCACCTGACAGAATGCCATTGCCCATCATCGGAACCGTGATCTGGAAGAATGCTTTCATCTTCGAAGATCCGAGCGAAATCGCAGCTTCTTCGATCGACATCGGAATCTGCTGCAGAATCGCAACCGAAGAACGGATCGTATACGGCATACGGCGGATGACCAGTGCGATGACCATGATCACGGCAGTTCCGGTCAGCACCAGCGGCTTCGAGCTGAATGCGATGACCAGCGCGATACCGATGACCGAACCAGGAATGATATACGGAACCATGGACAGCGTATCAATCACTTCATTCGTCTTGTTCTTTCTTCGAACGACGAGATACGCAATCAGAATCGCGATGATCACGGTGATTGCAAGTGCTTCAATGCCGATGATGAACGTATTCGGGATTGCCCGGTCTGCCGACGCAAAGGCGGTCCGGTAGCTGTCCAGCGAATAGCCATCCGTGAACAGCTTTCCGGAAGTCTTCTTGAAGGACGTGTACATGACATATACCTGCGGCATGAAAGCAATCAGAACGACTGCCCAGGCAAAGAAGTTCATCCAGAAGCTCTTCGCTCCGGAAGCCGGATGACGCTCAATCGGATGCAGCGCATTCATTGTGAACTGGAATTTGCTGTTGGCATAATTCTGAATCAGGAAGATCACCGTCGTGATCACGATGGCGATGACACTGACCGCAGCACCGAAGCTGTGGTTCGTTCCTACTTCGGAGAAGTATGCATTGTAGATGATGACCGGGAATGTCCGATAGCCTTCACCGATCAATAGCGGCGTACCGAAATCCGCAAATGCACGCATGAAGACAAGCAATGCACTCGCAAGAATGGTCGGCATGCATAATGGAATCACCACGGTGAAGAACCGCTTCACACTCGTGCAGCCGAGGTTTTCCGACGCCTCCAGCAGCGACTGGTCGACGTTCTTCAGACCGCCGCACACATACAGGAATACAAGCGGGAACAGCTGCAGTGCCTGCACGAGGAAGATCCCCCGGAAGCCGTAGATCGTCGGCAGCGTGATCCCGATCGACTTGAACCATCCGGTGATCAGACCGCTTCTTCCAAGCAATAGAATCCAGGAATACGCACCGATGAACGGAGCCGACATGCTGCAGAGGATGATCAGAACCTGCAGGACACGCTTGCCCTTCAGGTCATACATCGTATAGAAATAGGCCAGCGGAACTCCGATCACCAGCGAAACCAGCGTGACCATGAAGCTGACTTTCAGAGAATTCCAGATCGTCGAGGTGTAATACTTCTTCGCAAAGAACTGTCCGAAATATTCCAGGGTGAAGTGTCCGTCCACATAGACGGCACTGATCAGAAGACGGATCAGCGGATAAATCAGGAACAGGGCATAAAGAGCCAGAATGCCCCAGGAAATTCCTTTCCAGATATCAAAGGACTTCCGGGCATCTGAAGACTTCATTTCCATGGCGGTCATGAAGCTCACGCACCTTTCTTCAGAAGATCCAGGTCATTGACGACGCCGGTCATCAGGCTCCTGCTTCCATCCTCATTGAACAGATTCAGTTTTTCAGTCTTCAGAAGCAGATGCACATCCGTGCCCTTCTCAATCATGGAATCAATGCTCGATTCCTGAATGATGACAGCCTTCTCTCCATCCATGAAATGCACGAAATACGTCGTATCAAGACCGAGGAATACCGCATCATCCACAACTGCTTCGACACCTTTTCCACCATCGGAAGGATCCACAACCATTTCTTCCGGACGGATCGAAGCAATCACATCCCGGTCATAAATTTCCTCCGGGCGGATCGTGTTCATCGGCACTTCAAATCCTGCCTTCAGCTGCAGATACGGAACTCCATCCCTGACAGCCAGATGCGCCTTCATCATATTCGTGCGGCCGATGAAGTTTGCGACAAACTGGTTGGCCGGACGCTGATACAGGTTCTTCGGCGTTCCTACCTGCTGAATGTCGCCATGATTCATGACCGCGATCCGGTCGCTGACCGCCATCGCTTCTTCCTGGTCGTGAGTGACATATACCGTCGTGATGCCGACACTGTGCTGAATTTCCTTGATGACCGAACGCATCTCGACACGCAGCTTCGCATCGAGGTTGGAAAGCGGCTCATCCATCAGCAGCACATCCGGCGTGATGGCCAGTGCTCTGGCCAGGGCAACACGCTGCTGCTGGCCGCCGGAAAGACGCTCTGGCATCCGGTCACGGTACTGATCAATCTGCATCAGCTTCAGGAATTTATCCGTCTTCTCCTGAATCTCTTCTTTCGGGAGCTTTCTCTGCTTCAGGCCGAAGGCAACATTCTTCTCGACGGTCATATTCGGAAACACCGCATAGTTCTGGAACACCATGCCGATATTCCGCTTTGCCGGATCCATGTCATTGATCCGGACATCATTGAAATAGAAGTCTCCTCCTTCAATGGAATTGAAGCCGGCAATCATCCGAAGCAGCGTCGTCTTACCACATCCGGAAGGACCAAGGAGGGTGAAGAATTCACCCTCCCTGATATCCAGTGATAAGTCGGAAATGATGGTATGATCGCCGTATTTCTTCACGGCATCCTTGATCCTGATATTCACACTCATATTCGACTCTCCTGAAAAGAAATGATAAAGCTTACTCTACACTGCTCGTGAAGATATCCGTCCAGCGCTGCTGCCACTCAGCCTTGTGCTCTGCGCAGTAGTCAATGTCTTCATACGCAACGTTGATCTCAGAGAACGGCGTCATCAGATCAGTCGTATTCTGAATGCTCGTATTTGCCGGACGAGCAGTCGTTGTCGCAATTGCCTGCTGTCCTTCATCACTCAGCAAGAAGTCGATGAACTTCTTCGCATTCTCTTCGTGCGGAGCACCTTTGATGATTGCAACCCCTGCCGGCAGCCATACAGCACCCTCAGACGGATAGACCAGCTTCAGGTTCGTAGCACCATCTACCAGCAGACCAACGCACGGATCTTCATAAGAGACACCGACAGCATACTCACCATCTGCAACTCCCTTGTAGATCTTGGAAGAAGAATCAAGCATGATGCCATCCAGGTTCTTCGCAAATTCTTCGACGAACGTCCATGCGTCCTCATCATATTCGCCAGGAGTTCCCATAACCAGCAGCATATTCGTGAGCTCTGCCCATGCACTGGAGGAGTTTGCCGGATCTCCCATCGCGATATGTCCCTTCAGTTCCGGCCACAGCAGATCTTCATACGAAGTGAAGTCATCCGGATTCAGGCCGAGTTCTGCAAAGACATCCGTATTGACTAAGAGAGCTGCCGAACCATCGAGGCAGTAATGGGAAATGATACCTTTATAATTCTGATATTCCTTCGGAAGCAGCGTATCATTCGGAGACGTATATTCTTCAAAGTTATCCGGATACTTCTCCAGCTGCGAAGGATTCATTCCGCCGAACATGATATCACCCTGCGGATTCTCCTTTTCCGAATCGATACGGGTCTGCAGGTCACCGGTACCAGCAGAAATCACTTCCACCTTGATTCCGGTCGCCTGTTCAAACGCAGGGATCGTTGCATTGATCAGAGAATCCGTATTCGGCGAATAGACGACAAGGGTATTATCTCCGGAATCTGCTGCAGCAGAGCTGCCTGCAGAAGCAGTATCGGAAGACGAACCTCCGCATCCTGCCAGGCTTACCGCCATCATGACGCAAACGCCGCGTTTCCGGACGCGAAGCGTCGGCCTTTTTGGTACCGCCTCGGCGGTAAAGCATTGGTACCGGGAAAAACAGGTAGGCATAAGGATAATCTAACTCTTATGATGGAGCTGTAC
>Ga0256404_1005007_pt1 | contig 24115 bp, 15 predicted proteins | sample RumenRJG_01DNA_FD_185990 | JGI IMG/M metagenome (GOLD analysis project Ga0256404, IMG submission 185990) | Bovine rumen microbial communities from Lethbridge, Alberta, Canada - RJG_01 | ecosystem: Host-associated > Mammals > Digestive system > Stomach > Rumen | place: Canada: Alberta | collected... | reverse complement strand
AGCCGCCCGATTTAGCCGTTTAATTTAGTCGCACCATTTAGCCGTTTTATTTAGACGTAAGTTTCCATAGGCGTTAAGTTATTTGTCGCTAAAGACTAACGAGCCATCTGCGTTCAGTTTGGCTTGCTGGCCGGCAGGGGACCGTGCGAGACCCAAGGAAATGCCATTGATGATCAATGACTTACGAGCGCCGTCCGTACGGTCTGTCTAGCCGGCAGGGGACCGTACGTGACCTGGGAAAATGCCCTTGGCAATCAACGATTTACTAGGCACCTCCGTACGGTCACCTGCTCTTCAAGGTAAAAAATTCGTAGCGTATTGATCCGCCGCCCTTACCACGGGCTGAAACGTCGAACGGTTATCTCGTCGAGGGCTGCTATCCGACAGATTTGCTTGATGCTGCACCCTAGCATATTCCTAAGCATTGGAACTTTCTTCCTGCGATCGACAATGTCTAGTTTCCTCAAATTATCAATGCCCCAATCATCCCGGAGCTTTTTTAGAACCGTTGCGTCGTCATAAAATTCCTTATCGACTCCAGTAGTCATGAAGACCTCTTTCTGCTCCAGATTCCAGTAACGAATCATTGCGAACAGATCCGTGGGCTTTCCAAATAATTCCTCAACTTTATGGTAATGTACGTAAGATTCTGGCAGGATGATACCATCGCAAATCAGATAAAAATCTGGAATATGGATACGGGAATTTATCATATTCCTAAGATTTGTCGATGACATTTCCTTCGCCTGGACAGCACGAGTCCAACCTATTCTTGGATTGAAATAGAGATAGCCAGTACCCCATTTGTAATTGTATGGATCGCATATTCCAGCAGCAAGGCAGTTTCTCATTATGTATGCAACTTCCGTCCTGAATGCTTCTTCATCAGGAACCTCGATGAGCTTGGGCTTTAGTCCTCTCAAAGGAGAGTGTGGAAGCAGCATGCCTAGGTGCTGCTTTAATTTATTGAAGAATATTTCCGCCTGCTTTTTCTCGCCGCTGAGCAGAATGTGCAAGTGGTTGCTCATGAGTGTGAAGCAGTAGATTTTTATTTTGACGCTTTGCAGGGCAAGAGGAATGCTGTTCATTCCGTAGACATATTCCTTATCATTCCTGAAAATCAGGTCATTCGGCAGCTCGTCCGAGCATAGATGCCAGTAATTGTTCGTGAAGTTTTTCATTTTTGGAACTTGCTAGGGGAAAATCTAGCAAGTCAATAATAGACAAAAAGGTTGGTTACAAAAAGGCTTGTAAAGATTTTTATGAATATTTTTTCTGTTTCTTTATGAAATTTCTGTTTTTTGATGAAATTTTTGTTTTTTGATGTTCGCCAGTCGTCCTAGGTTCTCTAATCTGGATAGAGACCGTACGTGACACGTGGAAATGCCATTGGGGGTCAATGAGTTATGGGTAGTTCTCGTACGGTCTGTCTCTCTGGATAGAGACCGTACGTGACACGTGGAAATGCCATTGGGGGTCAATGAGTTATGGGTAGTTCTCGTACGGTCTGTCTGGCCGTACGGTCTGTCTAGTCGTGCAGTATATCTGTCTGATCGTACTGCCTTCTGGAGTATTGAGGCGGGGCACAGATTTGGATGCATTGGATAAGATTGGCGTGGGGCTAGGCTATGTGGGTTATTGGTTAGATCAGGTGGCTGAGGAAGATGTTCCTTTCGGTGTCGGAGAGGCCTCGGCGGGAGGCATATTCGCTGACGGCGTCTTCGCCGATGTGGCGGATGTCGGGGTAGAATGCGTCCGGATGCATGAATATGAGACCGCAGATGGTCGAGTCCGGAATCATGGCGCAGCTGTCAAGAAGGGTTATCCCAAGCTTGCCGCTTTCCGGAAGAAGTCTGAGAATGTCTCGTTTCAGCGTGTGGTCCGGGCAGGATGCATAGCCTGCCGCCGGTTTGATTACCTTGATGCTCCTGCCGTCCGGTGCGAGAACTCTTTTCTCCGATGTCGCTTCTGGCGAGGCGGTTTCCTGAAATCTTTGTCCTAGGCGGTTTTCAATCCAGGAGTCAAGCCACTGTGAAGCGGCTTCGGCTAGAGTCAGGCGGATCGAGCGTTCCAGCAATGAGGAATATTCATTGTTGCACGCTTCGCAGCTGCAGCCTTGCGGATGAGAATGGGTGATATTCGTTAGACCATCTTGCGGATGGGAATGGGCGAGTGGGGATTGGCCGCCTTCCTGGTGAACGTGGGCGGCTGAAGCGGAGTTGCCTTCCGTGCTGGAACTGCCGACGCATGTCGGGGCTTCGTGAAGGCGGTTGGAGTGGACGCTGATGGCAAACATGCCCATAGGGGAGTCGAATCCATATTCTTTAGGGGCGACGAAATCGGCAAGGGAATGGACTCCTGGCTGTCTCAGCATCGGCAGGCGGAATTCTTTCGCCACTATGTCATCCCCCTCGGCGTGGCAAGCATCGAATCTGGCGCAGAGCGTCGTAACGCATTCATCAGACTGCTTCATTCTCCGGATCATCTCGGTGGCCTCGTCCTTTAGTTTCCGCGCCTCTTCTGTGTCGTGCGATTTCATTCCCCAGATGGTGAAGAACAAGTTCCAGTCGAAGTACGGAAGTATCTCATCCATTGAAAGATGCCTTGCATTAATATTATGGAATATATTACCTGCGGCATAGCTCATCGCAGGGTAAGGCTCTGGCTTCTGCTCACTTGCGGGCCTGTGGCTCTGCCTGTATAGCTCTCGCAGTTTGCGTTGAGCCTCATGCTCTGCAGCCTCGGTGGCATCCCTGTCGGAAACCAGCCTGCTGGCAAGGACTGCGCTAGAAGATGCATCACTGCCATAGAAAACGTGACTGTAAAGCGGCGCCAGCTTGACTGCCGTGTGCAGGGCAGATGTCGTCGCCCCTCCGATCAGTAGCGGAATAGTCATATTCCTGGAAGCCATTTCTTTGCAAAGCTCTTCCATCTGGTAGAGTGAAGGTGTGATCAGCCCGCTGACCCCTATCAGGCAAGCATGGACTTTCTCTGCCTCCTCCAGTATGGCTTCCTTGGGCACCATTACTCCCAAATCAATGACGTTCAGTCCATTGCAGGTCATTACTATGCCTGTTATGTTCTTTCCTATGTCGTGTACGTCGCCCTTGACCGTGGCCATGACGATAGTGGGCTTGGCGTTTTTCGGGGGCTGAACGCCTTTTCCGGACTCCTGTCTTGATGACTGTCCTTCCAGAGTGGATTGAGTGGAATTCTCCTCCATGTAAGGCTGTAGTATGGCGACAGCGGTCTTCATGACTTTTGCCGACTTTACGACCTGAGGTAGAAACATTTTCCCGGAGCCGAACAGTTTTCCGACTTTAGCCATGCCGTCCATGAGCGGACCCTCGATTACGTCCACTGCGCGGCCTTTCTCGCGCAGCGCTTCCATTACGTCGGTTTCCAGCGTAGGGGAACCCCCTTTCACGAGGGCATTGGCGAGACGTGCGCTTACGCTCTGCTCTTCGTGACTGCCTGTCGGTCCTGGATGATTGGCGGACGTGCCTGCCAGAGTTTGGGGCGCAACAGACTGGCTTGAGGCGGAGGAAATTTCATTCGCTTTCTCAATCAGCCTCTCGGTTGCCTCGGGGTCGCTGTCCAGAATAACGTCCTCGACGCAGCGAAGCAGGCTCGGCTCTATGTCATCATATACCTCCAGCATCGCAGGATTGACTATGCCCATGTCCAGTCCGGCATTGATGGCGTGATAGAGAAATACCGAATGCATGGCCTGACGCACGGCATTGTTCCCCCTGAAAGAAAATGACAGATTGGATATTCCGCCAGAAGTCCTGACTCCTGGCAGATTCTGCTTTATCCACCTAACCGCTTCGATGAAATCCACTCCGTATCTGGCGTGTTCCGGAATGCCTGTGCCTACAGGAAGCACATTTACGTCAAATATGATGTCGGACGGCTCCAAATGGGCCTTTTCAGTTAGCAATGAATATGCCCTCTGGCATATCCCTATCTTCCTTTCGTAAGTCGTAGCCTGCCCTTCTTCGTCGAAGGCAATGACAATCACCGCTCCACCCAGAGCCTTTATTTCCAAGGCCTTGCTCAGGAATGCCTCTTCACCTTCTTTAAGCGAAATGGAGTTCACGATGCAACGGCCCTGGGTGTTTTTTAATCCTGCCAGAATAGTCTCCCAGTGCGAGGAATCAATCATTATCGCAGCCCTTGCGACGGCAGGATCGCTGGAAATCCAACGGAGGAACTTTGTCATTTCAGCAGTCGAATCCAGCATGGCGTCATCCATGTTTACGTCTATAATAGACGCTCCGCCTTCTATCTGATTAGCAGCTACTTGGAGCGCAGTTTCGTAATCTCCGCTAGAAATGAGCTTGGCGAATTTCCTGGAACCGGCTACGTTCGTCCTCTCGCCGATATTCGTGAAGTTGTTCTTCTCCTTGTCCACTTCCACCGATTCCAGCCCGCTGACATAAAGAATGCTTGAACGTTCCGCAACAGAGCGAGGCTTTATCCCATGGACAGCCTCGGCTATTGCGAGAATGTGCTCCGGTGTCGTTCCGCAGCAGCCGCCGACAATGTTAAGATTGCCATCCAAAGCCATTTTCTTTATTGCTGCGGCCATTTCAGAAGGCTTTTCGTCGTATTCGCCCATCTCGTTCGGGAGCCCGGCGTTCGGATAACAAATTAGAGGACATTCAGCCCATGCAGATGCCTCTGCAACCAGTGGAGCAAGATCTTCGGCGCCAAGCGAGCAGTTCAGCCCGAATGCCATAAGGCCTGCGTGTGATACGGAACGGTAGAAGGCTTCCATGGTCTGACCGGTCAGAGTCCTCCCGCTCTTGTCGCTAGCTGATACAGAGACGATTATGGGAATATCTGAAGAAATATTGCGGATTGCGTACAAGGCAGACTTCGTGTTTAGCGCATCAAAGCAAGTCTCCAGCAAAAGCAGGTCGGCTCCGCCGTCAATCAAGCCCCGAGCCTGTTCGGAATATGCCTCAGCCATCTCGTCGAAAGAATATGGCCGCTCGGTAGGGTCTGACAGGTTCTGAGCTAGCGACAGAGATTTCCCCGTGGGCCCCATGCTGCCTGCTACCCAGACCTTCCTTGGCTCGCCAGCCGTTCTCCCGCCAGCCTCATCAGCAGCCTTCCTGGCGATCGAAGCACCCGCTCTAGCCAGATCGTAAGCCCTGTCCGCCAGCCCGTATTGCATCTGAGATATTCGATTGGCGCTAAATGTGTTAGTTTCAATTATATCAGCGCCCGCTTCAATATATTCATTGTGAATATTCAGGATTTCATCAGGGTTCGAAAAGTTGAATATCTCATTGTTGCCCTGCAGTCCATGCTTCTGCAGCATAGTCCCCATGGCCCCATCCAAGATGAGGATGCGTTTGCCTATTTCGTCACTTAGATTCATGCTGTTGCAAAATTAGCAAAGGGTAGGATATTTCTAAAAGCATTCGCGGAGGATGCCGATGATGTTGTTTGCCTTTCCCATGGTGAAGAAATGCACGGCTGGGACCCCATGCTCCAGCAAATCTTTGCATTGGGCGACGCACCACTCTTGGCCGATCTGGTAGACGTTTTCTTCGTGTGCGGAGACCTCCTTGGTCAGTTCCACTGGAATATCTATGGAAAACGTTTCCGGGAGCTGCTGAATCTGTTTCAGAGTCGAGAGAGGCTTCAGGCCAGGGATTATCGGAACCGTTATCCCCGCCGCCCTGCAGCGCTCTACGAATGAATAAAAGGCTTTGTTGTCGAAAAACATCTGCGTCACGACATAATCGGCGCCGGCTTCCACCTTCCGTTTCAGGTTGGCCACGTCGGTTTCCATGTTCGCTGCCTCGAAATGCTTCTCGGGATAGCCGCCGACGCCGATGCTGAAAAACCCCTCTGCTCCGTTCTCCGCCTCGAATGAGCGAACGGCGCTCACTAGCTCATTCGCATGTGAATAGCCTCCGGGAGCAGGAAGAAAACGTTTCTCTCCAACCAGGCAATCTCCGCGAAGGGCTAGAATATTGCATATTCCCATGAATTTGAAATCTTGCAGCTGGAAATCTATCTGCTCCGAAGTAGCCCCTCCGCAAATCAGATGAGGCACCAGCTCCACGTCGAATTCCGACTGAATGGCTCCGCAAACAGCGCTCTCGCTTACTCGCCGTCTCACGAGCTTTCTCACGAAAGTCCCGTCAGGCTGCTGCCGGAACTCGATTTCGTCCCGATGGCAGGTGATATTCAGGTACTTCGGGTTGAATTCCATGAACGGCCTTATCCCGTCTAACAGCTCCTCTTTGGTGATGCCGTTCAGCGGTGGGACTATCTCCAGGGACGGGAATGGGGCCTTGGATGTCGCAAGGATTTCTTTGACTTTCATATGCAGGATGGACTCGTTAGATGGCGGCAAAAGCATGGTCCAGATCGGCGATTATGTCGTCTATGTGCTCAATGCCGATGGAGAGCCTGATCGTGGAAGGAGTGATGTGCTGTTCAGCCAATTCTTCAGGGCTCATCTGCGAGTGGGTCGTCGTGGCAGGGTGTATCACGAGGCTCTTGACATCAGCCACGTTAGCCAGCAGAGAGAAGAGCTTCAGGTTGTCGATGAACTTCCAGGCCGCGTCTTTCCCGCCTTTTATCTCGAAAGTGAATATGGAGCCGCCTCCGTCAGGGAAATATTTCTGGTAGAGGGCATGGTCTGGATGCGATTCTACGGCAGGGTGGTTGACTTTCTCCACTTTCGGATTATTATCAAGATATTTCACGACCTTCAGGGCGTTTTCTGTATGGCGTTCGATTCTGAGCGGCAGGGTCTCAAGGCTCTGGATGAATATCCATGCGCTTATCGGTGAGATGCATGCTCCGGTGTCCCTCAGTATCACCGCTCTGATTCTCGTGACGAAGGCGGCGGTTCCTGCCACATCGGCGAATATGGCTCCGTGGTAGCTCGGGTCCGGCTTTGCCAAGGTAGGATATTTGTCCGGATTCTTCTTCCAGTCAAACTTACCTCCGTCGACGATGACCCCGCCAAGGGTCGAGCCGTGTCCGCCGATGAACTTGGTGGCTGAATGCACGACTACGTCCGCTCCGTGCTCGATAGGCCTGATCAGGATTGGAGCAAAGGTGTTGTCCACTATGAATATTATGCCGTGGCGATGGGCTATTTCTGCGATTCCTTCAAGGTCCGTGACGTCTGAATTGGGGTTTCCGAACGTCTCGGCGTAAATAACTTTCGTGTTAGGCTGAATGGCAGCCTCAAGCGCATCCAAGTCATTGACGTTAAGAATGGTGTTTGTCACGCCCTGAGTCGAAAGGGTGTGGGTTATGAGGTTGAATGAACCGCCGTAGAGATTGTCTGCAGCGATGATATGGTCTCCGTTCTGAAGAACGTTCTGCAGCGCATAAGTGACTGCTGCCGCGCCGGATGCTACGGCGAGGGCGGCGACTCCGCCCTCCAGGGCAGCGATCCTCTTCTCGAAGACTTCCTGCGTTGAATTCGTCAGTCGCCCGTAGATGTTGCCAGGATCCCTCAGTCCAAAACGGTCGGCTGCGTGCTGGCTGTTATGGAAAACGTATGAAGTTGTCTGGTAAATAGGGACTGCTCGTGAGTCGGTCACTGGATCAGCTGTTTCTTGTCCGACATGGACTGCCAAAGTCTCGGCGTGAAATTTTTTAACACTCATTTCTTTTATTATTTGTTTCTGCCGCCAAAATTAGAAATAATGGAAATATATTCCAATAAATTATTAGTATTTGGAAAATATATAATATAATTAATGAAGTATTAGAAAATGCGTCTAGTTAAGCTGGCGTTTTGGGGAATAGTTGGAATATTTTTCTTTTTCGGTTATGATAGGGAAAATGACTAACTTCGGGACACTCAAAGCCACATGAATGAAAAAAATCGGAAAACATATCCCCGAAATATTATTCGCAGCATCTTTCTTTCTGCTGTGGTGGTATCTCCAAGCCACCCAGGAATTCACTTTCTACAACAGAGAGCAGGAGCAGTTGTTCCTTTTCGATTGGTCAGCCATAATTGACAGGTATTCCGTGATTGGCGGCCTCTCTTTGCTAGTCTCTCAATTCTTCGTCCAGTTTTTCAGCCTGCCCCTCGTTGGAGGCTTCATCACTGCCGTATTTTGTTCAGCCTCGGCTTATCTCCTCTGGCGGACCTTGAAAGGCTTTGGCATCCCATGGTGGACGTATCCGCTTCTGGTCATGCCTGCGCTGCTTCAGGCTCACGCTCTCTCGGACCGTTACTGGTACTATGATGGCCTAACTGCTTTCTTTTTCGCCGTCCTGTTCCTGTGGATGTATCAGGCATGGCTGAGTCACATGAAAGCTGGCATAAGAGTGACAGCTGGCATATTCATTGCTTTTATTGGATATTTTCTCATAGGCCCTGCCATCTTTGTCTTCGCTTCAGGGATTTGCGTGCTGGATTTCGTGAATCGCGCGGACAAGCCTTGCCTGCAATTTTTTTCAGTTGCGGCGATACCTGCCTCTGCTGCCATCGCCATCGAGGCTGGCATGATGGAAAGCTTGCAAAGGGGGCTGCTGCCTGATTTCTATTTCGAAGAACTGATAGCGCCATCGCCGCTGATCAGGCTTGCGTGGCTGAGCGTGCCTCTTGCAATGGTTCTGGCGGCATTGCTCAGCCGATGCCGGTTCAAGAGTGCCGTGAGCCTAGGGTTGCTGTGCGTGCTGGCCATTGGAACGGCATGCCTTGCCCTCTGCCTCTGGAAATCCTCGGACAACAAGACTTACGTCTCTCTAAGGCTTCAGCACGATGTCGTGACTGGGGATTGGGACGACATCCTGGATTGCAGGGAGGCGGTTAAAGGCAATAATCTGTTATTGATGAATTACGTCAATCTGGCATTGTCTCACAAGCATCTGCTCTTGAGCGAAATGTTCAGGTACCGCCAGGGCTCTCCGATGGCTCTTTGCGTAGGCGGGGAGGGCTCGGAACTCATTCACGAGATAATCGTGCTGCAGGCAAACATATTCTATTGGCTGGGTGATGTGGGAGGAGCGCAGAACAAAGCTTTCGATGGCTTCTGCGGCAGTAAATATGGCAATCCATCCATGCTCCAGATGCTTGTGAAGACCAATCTGATTTACGGGGAGCATGGAGTAGCAGAGAAATATCTGGACATGCTGGGCAAGACTTTCGGGTACCGGCGATGGGCTGAGGAACATAGGCGATTCTTGCACGACGGCGATGCCGTCAGGGCTGATGCTGAATTAGGGCAAAAATATGCCTGCCTGCCGGATGACGATGCATTTACGAATAGCGAAGCCCCCTATGCTAATATAATGCAAGTGCTGAAGGCTAATCCTCAGGCAGAGGCAGCCCGCGATTACGGCTTCGCATATCTATTATTGCTTCGCAGTCCGGAACTGTTCGATGACTTTATTAAGACATTCCCGCTCAAGGAGATTTTCGGAGATATTCCGGAGCTGGTGCAGCAGGCCATCATCGTTTTTCACGAAAAGGACCTGGATTATTGCCGGAGCCTGGGAGTGAGCGAGGACGTTCTTGGCAAATACAAGGATTTCAAGCTGGCCTTTCAGAAAGCTCGCGCTGGCAATAAGAGCCCGCAAGTGCTCAAAGGAAGGTATGGCAGCACATATTGGTGCCACTATATTTTCTCGCAAAATCAAAGCTCATGAGAAAGATAATCATATTGTTAAGCGTTCTTCTGCTAATCTGTTCATGCTCTGGTGGCAACGTCAGGGTAGCTGGCAGCCTGAATGAAGATGCTACGATTTATCCTGAATATAAGGACGTTACCATCCCTCCGAACATCGCCCCGCTAGATTTCTGCGTCGCAGGCGGCGCTTCCGGGAAGTTCTCCCTGCTGATTGAGGGCGGAGATCTCCGGATGGCGGTGAGAGGCGACGGGGGCGGAAATTTCGAGATTCCAGAAAAGAGATGGAGGAATGTGTTGTCCGCCAGTCGCGGAAAGGACATATCCTTCACAATTTGCAGGTACGATGATGGGAAATGGATGTCGTATGACCCTTTCGTCATGCACGTTGCGGAGGAGGAGATAGACCCCTATCTCGCTTACCGCCTGATCCCTCCGGGGTATGGCCTCTGGCGTAAAATGGGAATATATCAGCGAAACCTTGAGACCTATGCAGAGAGCCCTATAGTGGAGAACGAGCTCACCGACAACAACTGCATGAACTGCCATTCTTTCCCTAATCGAAATCCATCGAAGATGGTCCTTCACATGAGGGCGAAGAATGCCGGCACTTTGCTGATGGACGGAAACAGCCTGGAAAAGCTCAATACGAAGACCCCGGAGACGATTTCTGCCTTGGTGTATCCCTACTGGCATCCTTCGGAGCGATTCATTGCATTCTCGAACAACAGCACCGCCCAGTCTTTCTTCATGAACCACCCGAACAGGATAGAGGTGTTCGATTCCAATTCAGACGTGGTTGTGTATGACGTGGAGCGACACGAGATTTTCTCTTCTCCGCTTTTGAAATCCAAGGACAGTTTCGAGACATTCCCGGCATTCTCCCCGGACGGCAAGTCGTTGTATTTCTGCTCTTCTGCAGCGGTGGATTCAATGCCGGCGAGATATAAAGAGGCTCATTACAGCCTTTGCAGGATAGATTTCGACCCTGAGTCCAGAAGTTTCGGCTCCAAGGCAGACACGCTTTATTCTGCTGGCGACTCTCTGAGCGTGTCTTTCCCTCGGGTTTCTCCTGATGGCAGGTTCCTGGTGTTCACTCGCCACCATTTCGGGAATTTTTCCATCTGGCATAAAGATGCAGACCTTTGGGGCATGGAATTGCGAAGCGGGCAGGCGCATCCCCTCGAAGAGGCAAACAGCAACGACGTGGAAAGCTATCATTCCTGGAGCAGCAACAGCCGCTGGCTGGTTTTCAGCAGTCGCAGGGGAGACGGTCTATACACCAGGCCTTATTTCTCTTACATGGATTCTTCCGGCAAGGCGCATAAGCCTTTCCTGCTACCGCAACGCAGGCCTAAGGAATATTACGACGAGCAGATGTTTTCCTATAATATTCCTGAGCTGGTGGCTGGAAAAGTTAAGGCAGGCAAGCATGCAATCAGCAGCCTGATGCGTAAGGATCCAGGAACCGATGTCGTGTTCAGTGGAGATGCTCAATAATCCTGAATCGATGTCTAGAATTGAGAAATTCCTCCCCGGGCTGTTCTCTGTGGCTTTTTTCCTAGTGTTATTGATTTTCCTTCAAACATCCAGGGAATTCCTTTTCTATGCGAGAGAACAACAGCAGCTATTCATATATTCCTGGCATTTTTTCCAGGACAGGTACTTTGAAATCGGAGGGTTTGCATCGCTGTTCTCGCTGTTTCTGGTTCAGTTTTTCTCTGTGCCATGTTTTGGTAGCGCCGTTACCGCAGCATTGTGTTCGTTGTCCGCCTTTCTACTGTGGCGCGCGCTCAGGAAAAATGAGCCTTCGGCATGGCTTTTCCCTCTGTGCCTGTTCCCTGCGATTTTTCAGATCCATGCAGTGAATGATTTCTATTTGGATTATTCCTGCCTGACCGGATTCTTGCTCGCCATCGCATTCCTTTCCGCATACCAGTCTTTTGCGTACCGTCTTGGCTCTCCTGCCCGCATCATCAGCTGCGTTATTGCCACGGTCGCCTCATATTTGCTGCTGGGGCCGGTCTCCGTGATTTTCCCACTGGGCGTGGTTGTCTTGGATTTCATCGGCAAGCGCCCCAAGGCGTATCTTCAGCTGTTCTCTTTGCTCGGCTTGGTCGTAACGGCTATCGTTCTGCTTAAACTTGGCAAGATAGAAACTTTCTTCAAGGGACTGTCATGCGATTTCTATTACGAGCCTCTTCTGAATGGGCGCATTGTCTACAATGCCTCCGTAATCTGCGTCCCCGTGGTGATTATGGTGGTTTTCCTCCTAAGGAGGTTGTCTGTGAAGTCACTTTCCGTCAATGTCATCGCCTCATGTGCCGTCGTTCTGGTTTTGTGCGTCACCGCGGTCACGCTCTCGAAACACGAGAACAAAGACATTTACAAGGCCCTTCGTCTACAGCACGATGTGATAACGTCCGACTGGGATGACATCCTTGATTTCAGAGGTGCAACGGACAGCAGGAATTACTTTTTCATGAATTTCGTTAACCTGGCTCTGAGCCATGAGAATCTGCTGCTGGAAAATTTGTTCAGGTATCGCCAAGGTTCATCCTCTTCTCTTCTTTACGATGCCGCAGGGGAGGCTTTCAATCCTCAGATTACCATTTTGCGCGCTAATGTCTATTACTGGCTGGGATGCGTGGGCAGCGCTCAGAATCAAGCCTTTGATTCTTTCGTGAGCAGCAAGCATGGCAATCCCTCCATGCTTCAGATGCTGGTAAAGACAAACCTGATATTTGGAAGCTACGATGTTGCGGAAAAATACATTAAGATCTTGGAGAAGACGTGGGCGTATAGAAGATGGGCATCTTCGCAGCGCAGGTTCCTGCATGACGATGCTGCGATTGATTCCGACCCGGAACTTGGCGGGAAGCGCAGAGACCTGCCGGACGGCGATGCATTCGCTTTAATCGATGGAATATATTCCAATCTCTTAAGGATCGTGGAGAAAAATCCCGGCAATGCGGCTGCCAGGGACTACGCTGCCGCATGCATGCTGATGTCCAGGAGCAAGGATGCGATCATCGATTTCCTGGGTCGTTTCCAGGTGAAAGACTTGTTCGGCGTGGTTCCGGCTTTGGTTCAGCAGGCGGTCTTGGTTGCCTATGAGAATGACTTGGAGTATTGTCGCAGTTTGGGCGTTTCCGATAAGACTGTCGGGGAGTATAAAGAATTCAAGAATAGGTACAAAGAGGCCAGGATGAGGAATCAGGATCTGCGGTCTGCGCTGAAAAGCCGTTACCGCGACACTTTCTGGTACTACTACATATTCGGCGACAATTAGAGTGTTTTTTGTTCTGTTCTTAGTTCCTGAATCAAGTTCAGAACGACGAGGGGGGGTGTTCAGGATGACGTGGTGGGGGTTGTTAAGACGATTGGAGCGGATTCAAAGCCACGATGGTAAGCGTGCGGCCTTGTACTCTGAATATGATGTCGTAGCCGCCAAATGGCATGCCGTAGGTCTTGCCGGGGTCGTCCTGATAACGGGGACGGGCATCCTGCGAAAGAACTTGCCTCAGAATATCCCAGTCTAGACTGATGGATGCAAATTCTTCTGGGACGACTACTTGCAGCGGCTTCCACTCATGCGCGTCAACGAATCCGGATCGCGCTCCGGGATGGCTGTCAGTATATTCAATGTATGGCTTGATGTCGTAAATCGGCGTCCCGTCCATGAGGTCGGCTCCTAATACGTTGATGACCGGCCCGAGAGCTTTGCCTATGCAATCTTTTTCGTCGTACGAGATGCTCTCCAGCCTTACCGAAGACAGGCCTAGCCCATTCGGCCTGAAAGGGGAGCGGCTGGCGAAGACGCCTATGCGCGCATTGCCTCCCAGCCTTGGCGGACGAACCGTGGGCTGGAACTTAGTCGCATCAGAAGGATTGGAGCCCGTTTCCGGTCCTGCTGCACGACAGGCAGCCCCGTGCTGGTTAGCGGAAAATCCCCAGACCAGCCAGATGTAGTCGAAACCCTCCAGGCCGCGTACGGCATCGGCGTTCCTGCACCATGGCTCAAATACTATTCTGCCCTTCAGCTCAGGCACGAGCCCTGACTGCCGAGGAATCCCGAATTTGGAAGAAAACGGTGACTTGAAGACCGCAATTGGCTTGATGTTCATTTCTCCTTTCATCGCTTGCTAAATTAGCAATTATTTGGCAATCGCATTGGGAGTGCAGATGATTTTTTATAAATTTGCCAACATATGAAAATCTGCAAAATATTCATAATCATATTCCTGTCATTAATATTCCTGTTCGGTGGCTGTAAGAGGAAGACCGCAGAAGTTCCTGTCATGGAGCAAAAAGATTCCGTGCCGCCGATTGGGTTCTGGGCAGACTCCTTGGACATGTTCGAGGGGACAGTCCGCAGCGGAGAGACCCTCACGATGCTCCTGGGCCGCTTAGGAATGGATGCCGATTCGGCATATTCATTGGCAATGAAGTGCGATACAGTCTTTGACGTGCGGAAAATGCGAGCTGGGAATAGGTACAGGGCGTATTATCTCATGGACACGACAGCCACCGACAGCACGGCTGAACATCCTCTTGAATACGTCGTCTATGACCATGACAAAGTGAACATGACGATCTTCAAGTGCAGCGATTCGCTGGCAGCATGGAATTTTTCGAAACCCGTCGAGACAGAGGATGTTTACACGGACGTGACAATTCGCACGTCGCTCTGGAACGATATGTCTAAGGCAGGTGCCTCCGTGAATCTAATCGCTGCTCTGTCGGACATCTATGCCTGGACGGTGGATTTCTTCGGCTTGCAGGAGGGGGACCGGTTCAGGGTGCTGTACGAGCAGGAGTCCTGCGAAGGGGAAATCATAGATATTCACCGAATATATTATGCGGAGTTCCAAAGAGATTCCTCTGTGCTCCCTGCGATTTACTTCGATCAGGGCGATGACGGGAATCTTTATTGGAACGAGAAAGGGGAGAGCATGCGCAAGGCCTTCCTGAAGGCTCCGCTGAAATTCACCCGCATAAGTTCCGGATTTTCCTATCACAGAAGACATCCCGTGACCGGACAGGTCAAGGCCCACACTGCCGTGGACTATGCCGCCCCGACAGGAACTCCGGTAATGAGCATCGGCGACGGAACCGTAGTAAGCGCTGGGTGGTCTGGAGGCGGCGGTAACACGGTGAAAATCCGGCACAATTCCGTTTATCAGACGGCCTACCTTCATCTTTCCAGGTACGCTAAAGGCATCAAGGCTGGGGCGAGGGTGCGCCAGGGTGACGTGATAGGCTACGTTGGCTCTACGGGAGTGTCCACTGGCCCGCATCTCGATTTCCGCGTCTGGAAAAATGGCTCGCCCGTGAACCCGCTGAAGCTGGAATCCCCGCCTTCGGATCCTATCAAAGAAGAGAACAGGGCGGCGCTGGATTCGGTGAGGGTTGGCTTCCGTCAGGAAATGGACTCGCTTGCAAGAAAATAAAATTATATGAATATGAAATATACAATGAAAAATGCACTGATGCTCTTTTCTGTCCTGGCGCTTGCCCTATATGGCTGCCGTCAGGAGGATAAGAGGGTAGCCATCCCTGCGGACAAGGCGATCGAGGCCAAGGTGGACAGCGTGTTCAGGAATATGACGCTGGACGAGAAGGTCGGACAGCTTATTCAGCTGACAAGCTCTACTGTTACGAACGAGGCAGGAGATGCCTTGGACACTGCCAAGCTACGTCATGTGATAGCCGAGCTGAAAGTAGGCTCCATCTTGAATACTTTCGGCCCGGTGGCTCGCTCCCGAGAGGAGACTGCGGGGCTGGTGAGAGAGCTCCAGGAATATTCCATGAAATATATCGGCATTCCTTGCATCTATGGAATGGACATGATTCATGGGGCTTCGTACCTGACCGATGCCGTGCTTTTCCCCCAGGAAATCAACTTGGCTGCGACATTTGACAGAAATCATGCCGCCGCAATGGGGAAGACGACCGCATACGAGACGAGGGCAGCGATGATTCCTTGGGTATTCTCACCAGTCATGGATTTGGCTCGCACGCCGGTGTGGCCACGCGTCTGGGAAAGCTGGGGAGAGGATCCTTACCTGGCATCGGAAATGGCTGTCGCCGAGACGAAGGCTATGCAAGGCAATGACCCGAACCACATAGACTTGAACCATGTCGGGGTGAGCATCAAGCATTACCTTGCTTACGGCGCCCCGGCTTCGGGGCAGGACAGGACTCCGGCATATATTTCTGTCAGCGATTTAAGGGAGAAATACTTCCGTCCGTTCAAGGACTGCATGCAGGCAGGTGCCCTGACGATGATGGTAAATTCTGCATCAATCAACGGCGTGCCGACCCATGCGAACCATGAATTACTCACTGTCTGGGCGAAGGAGCAGCTCGGCTGGGACGGAATGATCGTCACCGACTGGGCAGACCTGGATAATCTCTATCAAAGGGACCATGTGGCGGAAGATGCCGTAGATGCGCTTGCGATGGGAATAAATGCCGGAATCGACATGGTGATGGATCCTATGGATCCAGGCAGCGTCGGAGAGCTTCGGAAGGCGATAGATGAGGGTCTGATTCCAATGTCTAGGGTGGACGATGCTGTGCGGAGGGTCCTGCGCCTGAAATTCAGGCTCGGGCTCTTCGACCATCCGACATGGGATGTCAATGAATATGATGCATTCGCTTCGAACGATGCCCAGGTGGCTTCCTACAAGGCCGCCGTTGAATCCGAGGTGTTGCTGAAAAACAATGACGGCATTTTGCCGCTCGAGTATGGGACAAAGATTCTGGTGACGGGTCCGAACGCCAATTCAATGAGGACTTTGAATGGCGGCTGGTCATACTCTTGGCAAGGAGACGCAGATAAGTACGCCCAGGATTACAACACCATCTATGAGGCACTGAGCGAGAAATTCGGAAGCGATAACGTCAGGCATGAGGCTGGAGTGAGCTACGACATGACCCCTTACAGATGGCAGGCTGAAATGGAACCTCAGATTGCCCGAGCTGTGGCAGCTGCATCATTTGCCCAGGTCATCGTTTGCTGCGTGGGCGAGAACTCCTATTGCGAGACGCCAGGAAATATCAATGACCTGAATCTTTCCGCAAATCAGAAGGAATTGGTGAAGGCTCTGGCAAAGACAGGGAAGCCGATAGTGCTCGTCCTGAATGAAGGAAGGCCGAGGGTCATTAATGACATCGAGCCTCTAGCTAAGGCGATCATTGACGTGATGCTGCCTGGAAACTATGGCGGCGATGCCCTCGCAGCCTTGCTGAGCGGGGAAGAGAATTTCAGCGGAAAGCTGCCTTTCACTTATCCTAGGCACGTAAATTCATTGCACGCCTACGATTACAAGGTTCAGGAGAGCCGCGAAACCATGCCCGGAGAGTACAACTATGATGCTGTGATGGACTTCCAATGGCCGTTCGGAAGCGGCATCAGCTACACCGAATATGAATATTCCGGATTCAAGTGTCTCTCTGGAGACGATTTCACCTCTTCCGACACTTTGGAGTTCCAGGTAACCGTGAAGAATGCCGGGAATCATAACGGCAAGGAGGCCGTCCTGCTGTATTCCAGCGACATGGTTGCCAGCCTGATTCCAGACGCTAGGCGCCTGCGAGCGTTCACGAAAATTGAGCTGGGTAGCGGCGAGAGCAAGACGGTCGATTTCAAAATTCCAGCTCGCGAGCTGGCTTTCGTAGGCGCTGACGGCAAGTGGCGCTTGGAAGAAGGCTGGTTCAGGATGTCCTGTGGCGACCAGTCCCTAAATATCAACTGCACTCAAACCCACGTCTGGGACACCCCGAACATCGATTAGAGCTAAATCGAAAATTGATCATAAAGTGCCAAACTAAGCGATTTCTGCCGAGTTTGGCACGGTTTGTCTTTGTCGCGGTCTGCAATTATGTTGATGAGGCCTGCTCGGATTTCATGGCAGAGATTATTTCCAGGCGGGAGCCGTGGATTTCATGGATGCCGGTGGCGGCTGCGATGGCAGTGGCGTTTGCGGCCGTTACTCCGCAGCCAGCCATTATGCTGATGCGCCCAGCAGCCTTCGCAACCATTTCAGCTATCGTCTGCTTTCCTGAATATGCATCAGAGGCCCCTCCGGAGGTCAATATCCTGTCTATCCCGCCGATGTCCATTATGGCTTGAAGGCTGCTGAATATGTCGGCAGATTCGTCAATCGCTCGATGGAATGTGGTCGAAAGACCTTGTCTATGTGCTTCCCTAACCATTTCCCTCGTTGCATCGGCATCTACGGATCCATCTCTCAGAAGCGCCCCGAATACCACGCCATTCACCCTCCGTCCATTTTCCCGGAGCTCTCCGCAGAAGCGGATGTCATCCAGAATTTGCCCGACCTCCGAATGAGCATAGACGAAATCTCCGCCCCGAGGCCTGATTAGCACGTTCACGGGAATGTTCAAGGCGCCGACGACTTCCCTGATTGTTTCGTGTGGCGGCGTCGTCCCGCCGATGGGAAGCTCTTGGCAAAGCTCAATCCTGTCTGCGCCCGCCTCACAGGCAGATAACGCCTTCCCGAAACCGTCACAGCATATTTCGATGATCATATTCATAAACCCGAGTTTAACAATCCCTAATTTAGGAGATATTTCTTATTTTTGTGCATATTCATTTGAATTCGATGAAGAAGATATTCTTAGCCATATTCCTTTTCCTTGCCGCTCTGCCCTCTTTCGCAGTATTCAACGAGCGGGATCTTGCGATGACCTTGCAAGTGCTTCGCTATGAGCTTTCGCAGACGTATCGGGAAATGGAAACCAATCAGCTTCAGTTCGAGACGCGGGACCAGTCCCAGCATGAGGACCTTGTGCGACTGATCCAGAGCTGCAACGAGCTGTCCCTGATGCTATATTCGCAAAAGCAGAATTTTACGTTCGACCTGACCTATGCTCTGCATAAGGTGACGAATCAATACCGGAGCTTCAAAGAAAGCAGGATGCCGTACGATAACGTAATCTCTTATCTGGATGTGGAGATAGAGCGGTACTCAAAGCTGGTGAATGCTCTGGAGGTTCTGCCTCCTTCCCTGGTGGAAATCCCGGACAGCCTGGGACCGAAGCTGCTGGATTCTCTGGCAGCTACCCTTCAGCCAAAGGAGCTTCCGAATCCTTCCTACGTGGAGCAGCATGCAGATGATCCCGATCATGCCTCGCATCATCACGATCGCGAGGAAAGCGTTCATCTGAGCGATTTCAACCTGAGCGAAGCATCCCGGCAGGATCGCGACAGCTGCCTCTTCTATGCCAGGAAGCTTCTCAAAGGCTTCACCGACCTCAGGAACCACATGAAGGAGGATAATGAATATTATGAAACGACGAGCAAGAGACTCAAGGAAAGCTATGAATATGCCCAGGAGCGTTACAAGCTGGTGCAGAAAAGGATTTTCATCGACGGGCAGGACAATTACTTGAGGGTGATCCTGCATTTCGGCTCTTACCTTAAGAGGGCAGTGGGGGACTGCAAGGACAAATACGGCAAAGACAATTTCACGCAGGTGAACAGCGAGTGGCGAGGCGTCATGGTCGTCGGCTTCTCCGTGATGGTGCTGCTGTACCTCGTAATAGCCACCGTGCTGAGCAATCTCTTGGTAAGGCTGCTGCAAAGGAAAGTCCGGTATTTCAAGACCGAAGATTTCAAGGAACGGCGTTTCGCCTGGCTTTTGCTCTCGGCCGACTTTCTGTTCGTTCTCGTCATAGGCATCGTGAGGGTCTCCATGCCTAATTCCCACTTCTTCGAAATGGCATCCGGTCTCATCATAGAGTTCGCCCTTCTTCTTCTGGCAATCCTGATTTCCATGCTCATAAGGTACGTCGGGAATGAGATAAACCGCGGCATCAAGCTGTATGCCCCTGTGATGCTGCTCGGCCTCCTGGTCATAACATTCAGGATTATATTCATACCTAACAGCCTGATAACCTTGCTGTTCCCGCCGCTGCTCCTGCTATTTGGCATTTGGCAGCTGGTTACTCTGGAACGGAATGGCAGCAAGGTTCCAAAGCTTGATAAGAATTTCGCCGTGACATCTCTGGTCATCACGGGAATAGCCCTCGTGATGTCGCTTGTAGGCTATGCTCTGATGGCAGTCCAAGTTTACATATGGTGGATTTTCCAGCTGACCGTGCTGCAGCTCATCCTTGCAGCATCCGACCTTCTGAAGCGTTACCGCAGTGCCAGGCTGGATGTCAAGGTTCGGGCATACAGAATCAAGAACCAGAAGCTAGTCAATAACGACAAGGGGTCTGGAATAGAAGTCACCTGGCTCTATGATTTGGCGGAGATGGCGATATTCCCGATACTGGTCGTGCTGTCTGTCCCATTCTGCCTGTTCATGGCATCCAAGGTGTTCGACCTCACTGAAATCGGAATGCAGCTGCTGTCGTATTCATTCCTGAATTATGACTATATTCATCTCTCCATCATCAAGATATTGGTGGCGGTGGGGCTTTACTATGTGTTCCACTACCTCAGCTACGTGATCAAGGCCTTCTACAGGATATTCAAGGTGCGCTCGGCCATGGAGCGGAGCGATGGCGGATTCTTCCATGAGACCGACCTGAACCTTACCCTGGCGAACAACGTGATAGGGATACTCGTCTGGGGCACTTATGCGATAGTGACCGTTAGCTTGCTGCAGATTCCTACCAAATCGCTCTCGGTAATAACGGCAGGCTTGGCAGCCGGCCTGGGCTTCGCCATGAAGGACATCCTGAATAACTTCTTCTACGGGGTGCAGCTGATGTCCGGAAGGCTGCGGGTAGGGGATTACATCGAATGCGACGGTGTTCGCGGAAAGGTGGACTCCATCAATTACCAGATGACGCAGATAGCTGCCGAGGACGGCTCCGTGATGGCGTTCACGAACAGCACCCTCTTCAACAAGAATTTCAAGAATCTGACGAAAAATCATTCATACGAATATATTCCATTGCAGGTGGGCATCGCATACGGTTCCGATGTCGAGAGGACCCGCAAGGTGATTCTGAAGGCTCTCGCTCCGTTGCGCAAGCCGGACAGCTACGGAAGGGCAGTGGTGGAGCCGAAATATGGCATCAAGGTCATGCTGACGAGTTTCGGGGACAGCAGCGTGAACCTCACCGTGAAGCAGTTCGTGCTGGTGAGCGAGCGCTACAATTACATCGACAAGGCTAACGATGCTATCTACAGGGCTTTGAATGAGAACGGAATAGAAATACCATTCCCTCAGACAGACTTGCACGTGAAGGACTTGCCTGCAGGCAGGGATGTCAGGGAAGACGATACAAAAAAGGAATAGAATGACGAACGTTGCTATTTTCGTGTCGGGAGGCGGCACAAATTGCGAGAGGCTTATTGAATATTTCAAAGGCTCTGAGGATGTGAACATCGCTGTCGTCCTCAGCAACAGGGCTGATGCGCATGCCCTCGTGAGAGCCAGGAACCATGGAGTGCCTGCCTTGGTGATGAAGAGGGAAGATATTGCCAAGCGTGAGGTCATGGGTGCTTTCTTGAAGGAATATTCAATTGACTTCATCGTGCTGGCGGGCTTTCTTGTCGTGGTGCCGGATTTTCTGGTGAATGAATATTCGGGGAGGATGATAAACCTGCATCCGGCGCTTCTGCCGCGCCACGGTGGCCCAGGGATGTACGGTCATCACGTGCACGAGGCGGTGAAGGCATGCGGGGAAACTGAGACCGGCATGACAGTCCACTGGGTAAGCAATGAGGTGGACGGCGGGAGAATCATCGCCCGGTTCCGCACCGCGGTGGAGCTTTCGGACACGCCTGAGGAAATTGCCGGCAAAGAGCATGAGCTGGAAATGGCTTGGTTCCCTAAAGTCGTAGAGCAAACTATACTATCGCTACGCTCATCCTGAACGCCCCCCGTCATCCTAACTTGATTCAGGATCTTGTTCCCGAAAACCCGGATCCCGGGTCAAGCCCGGATGACGAGAGGGGCTATCATAACAATTATTATTATGAGAAATGGGTCCTTAAAAACATTATTCGCGATGCTGTTCGTGACGGCATCGCTAGTGAATCTCGTTGCTTTGTCATACGACAATAACCTCGTGGCGTCTATCGCCAAGCCATTCCTGATGCCATTCCTGGCGCTGACTGCATATTTCTGGCTGAAAGAAAATGAGGTGCCATGGAACAAGCTTTCCGCAAGCCTAATTTCAGCGCTTGCCTTCGGAACCATCGGTGACATATTCCTGATGTTTAGCGGGAAAGGCTTTTTCATTGCCGGCATGGCAGCATTCTTTGCCGGACATGTCTGCTATAGCCTTGCCCTTCTGAAACTTCTCAAAGGCAGGAAGCCATCCGGCAATATGCGAGACATTGGCATTGTCGCAGTGGCAGCCTTTGCAATGATGATTCTTATGTGGGTCGGGGCAACGCAAGTGCTATCGTACAAACTGGACATTGCAATGGGCTTGATAGTCTTTATCTATGCCTTGGCCTTCCCTGCCAACGTGTATTTTTCAGCCTACGGCACGATATTCTATAAGCCGTTGTGGATCACCGCCTTCGGCTATCTGTTCTTTGCCTTTTCGGATGGCCTCATCGGGCTGAATGTTTTCAGAGGCATAGACTTCGATTCCCGCCACTTGCTCGTGATGCTGACCTACATCGTGGCGCAGGCCATGATAGTGTGCGGAATAGCCAAATCAATACGATCCCGCTGAAATCATTTCAGCAGTCCGTTGCTTTCTCTCAATACTGCTTTGGACGAAACGGGAACCAGGTTGTCTGGCAATGTCGAATGAGCGATCCTGCTCCTGACCGCCGTCATAGCCCTGTCTTCTTTCGAGGCGGTGGCAGGTTCTCTATAGCAATTCCTGATGTCCGCCATGGTAATCGTCATCGATGTGTCAACCATTCTGGGAGCGGCATTTGTGCTATGCTTGAAAAGCCAGTCATAGGTTTTCTGGACGTAGAATACCCTTGCCAGAGTGCCATGGGTAGCTTTCGGGATCCAGTCGTAACGCAGCAGGCTGTCTTCGTGGTTCTCCTCTAGGTATCGTACTATCTTCCGGGACTCGTCCATGCGGACCGCTCTGTCTGCCGTGCCATGGATTATCCACAGGGGAAGTTTTCCCAGTCCGTCGTAGCTCTTAAGGTCACAGCCTCCGCACAGCGCCATCGCGGCTGCTACCTTGTCAGGATATGTACCTACGAAATCCATTGTCCCATAGCCTCCCATGCTCATTCCCAGGACGTATATTCTGGAAGTGTCTATGGAATAATTCTTCACGACCCAGTCCATCAGCCCCTTGACCTTATTCGGAGCCCATCCGTTTCCCGGGGATTGAGGCGCAAGTACGACTGCCGGCACATTTTTCCCCTTCTTTATCGCATCCAAGACTCCGTATTTGAGAACCCTGTCCAGATTGTGGCCTGAAAGGCTTTTGCCATGCAAAAAAATCACTAGCGGCAATCCGTCCCCTTCCTGAGCATATCCCGCAGGCGTATAAATCCAGAAATCGTAATTGCCAGGCAGAACATCATGCTTCGCCTGCAGTTTCCCGTTTCCTATTTGCTGTGCCTGCAAGGAAGTCGCAAAAAACAGCAGAAGGCAGAGAAATATTCCCCTGCCTGAAATAATATTATGGAGCATTATACCACGAATCATTGCATAACAAACTCAAACACCCGCCTGCTTGGAAAGCTGGCGAGCTTTGAATGCACTGGCAACAGTTACACATACCATGCCATTCGCCGGAATGACTTTTTTCTGTGAAAAGTACTTGGCTTTATTGATTTTTTGTAATTTTCACTTTAGAAGGCGTCGCCGAGAATTTTTGCAGCCCTCAATAGATTATAATTCAATCATGAATTGGATAATTCTTGTTGTAGCTGGCTTCTGCGAGGTCGGTTTCACTTACTGCCTTGGACATGCAAAAGCCGTAGAAGGTCTCGCTTGGTGGGGCTGGATGGCCGGGAAATTTATGGGCAACGGCATAGTGCCACCGGATGGCTTGTAATGAAGGGCTGCGTCGCCCACCCGATTTCCAGAACCAGGGTTGGCAATGGGAATATGTGTCCTCGGCACTTGAAATGAATATCACCATTGCCTACGATTGTGAATAATCATAACCTCTCTTCAAGGTTTCACAAAACCTTGTCGACGATGTCGAATAAAGAATCGCATACGTATATTCAAACCGTTCGGAAGAAGTGTCTCGCAGAATGCCGTCGAGGCAGGCTGCGCAGAAGTGCGTAGGGAAGGGCATGTCTCGACATCGAGACCTTCCAAGAGCCACGTTGTCGAGCAGCACCCCTTTGCAGAGCCACCAGAAGGCCCTGCTCCGACAGCACTTTGCGAAAACCCACTACGCTGATCCAGAACGACAAACACCGTCATCGCGAACCCCGTCATCCTATAAGGCAGACTTTCGCCGCCGTCTTGATGTCCTGCTCGGAGAATGTGTCTCCGTCCTCTACTTTGTAGTTCCTTATCTCCAGGTAGTCGAGGTTCACGCCGTAGACTGAGGTA
>Ga0256404_1005006_pt1 | contig 24120 bp, 18 predicted proteins | sample RumenRJG_01DNA_FD_185990 | JGI IMG/M metagenome (GOLD analysis project Ga0256404, IMG submission 185990) | Bovine rumen microbial communities from Lethbridge, Alberta, Canada - RJG_01 | ecosystem: Host-associated > Mammals > Digestive system > Stomach > Rumen | place: Canada: Alberta | collected... | reverse complement strand
GATTAGAATAATTATTGTTATTATTTTTCATCGCAAGTTAAATTTTAACACAAAAAGAAGGACCGCAGGCTCTTTATGAACCTGTGGTCCTTCTTTTTGTGGGGGCTATTCTTTTTTCACAGCCCCTTTTTTAGAAATATTGTTTTCTGATAGATCAGATCCGGTCAGGCGAGTCCTTTCCACGTAATGCCGTAGACCTGCTCCATGACCTTGCGCACCTCGTCCATCATGTGCTGGCACGCTTCACTTTCGGTGGCAAACTGCATGAGACCGATCTTTCTTTTCTTTTCACTGAAGTATACTTCCCAGCTGTCCTGTTTGTTCTTTCCCATACAGATCCTTCCGCCGCGGGAACCGCCTTTGAGGTTATATAAATGAGAAGGAACAAGATGTTCTTTGAAGAATGCTTTGAGTTCTTTTACAGTCATAACTCTCCTCCTTATTTTGAAAATTGCCATAAGTAGTTTTGAAAACTACATATAATATAGCACCAGGCGCCATGGCTTTCAATATGCTTCACATTATTTTTTGTCTATAAATAAAATATTAAATATGAAAAAACGAGATGAATAAGTAAATAAGAGAAATAATGAGCAATAAAGAGAAATAATGAGATATTTGGGAAATATTCGGCGATTCATTCGGTTGCAAACAAAGGGGGATAAATCTATTATACCAACTAGAGTTAGCACTCGACATAAATGAGTGCTAACAACCGATCGCTGAATATATTAATAGATCATTCACGCATGATAAGGAGGCGTAAATATGAAGTTAGTACCTTTAGGAGACAGAGTCGTACTCAAACAGCTTGAGGCGGAGCAGACCACAAAGTCCGGCATCGTTCTTCCCGGACAGGAGAAAGAAAAACCCCAGCAGGCGGAAGTCATCGCTGTCGGCCCCGGCGGAGTTGTTGACGGCAAAGAGATAAAGATGGAAGTTAAGGCCGGTGACAAGGTCATCTATTCCAAGTATGCGGGAACAGAAGTCAAGCTCGAGGATGAGAAGTTTATCATCGTCAAGCAGAATGACATTCTGGCAGTGATCGAATAAATAAGACGGCACTATTTTGAGTTTAGAAAAGAGGTAATAATACTATGGCAAAAGATCTCAAACACGGCACAGACGCCAGAGTGGCAATGGCAGCCGGAATCAACAAACTTGCGGATACAGTAAAGATCACACTTGGACCTAAGGGCAGAAATGTTGTCCTTGATAAGTCCTACGGCGCACCTACGATCACGAACGACGGCGTTACGATCGCTAAGGAGATCGAGCTCGAGGATAATTTTGAGAACATGGGCGCACAGCTGGTCAAGGAAGTTGCCACCAAGACAAACGACGTGGCTGGCGACGGCACAACTACCGCTACAGTCCTTGCACAGGCTATGATCAACGAGGGTATGAAGAACCTGGCTGCAGGCGCAAACCCGATCGTTCTCAGAAAAGGTATGAAGAAAGCTACAGACGCAGCAGTCGAAGCTATTAAGAAAATGAGCACACCTGTCAACGGCAAGGCGCACATTGAAAACGTAGCTACTATTTCTTCCGGCGACGCAGAGGTCGGCAAGATGGTTGCAGACGCTATGGAGAAGGTCTCCAAGGACGGCGTCATCACCATTGAGGAGTCCAAGACAATGCTTACTGAGCTGGATCTGGTCGAAGGCATGCAGTTCGACAGAGGCTACATCAGTGCGTATATGGCAACCGATATGGACAAGATGGAAGCGGTTCTGGACGATCCCTTCATCCTGATCACAGATAAGAAGATCTCCACGATCCAGGACATCCTTCCTCTTCTTGAGCAGATCGTCAAGATGGGCGCGAAGCTCCTGATCATTGCTGAGGATGTTGAAGGTGAGGCTCTCACAACTCTGATCGTCAACAAGCTGCGCGGCACATTCAGCGTAGTTGCTGTCAAGGCTCCCGGTTATGGTGACAGAAGGAAAGCAATGCTCGAGGATATCGCGATCCTGACAGGCGGCACAGTGATCAGTTCCGATCTTGGTCTTGAACTCAAGGATGCCACTATTGATCAGCTCGGCCGCGCCAAGAGCGTCAAGGTTGAGAAAGAGAATACTGTCATCGTTGACGGCCTCGGCGACAAGAAGGCTCTTGCTTCCCGCGTCGCGCAGATCAAGAAGCAGATCGAAGAGACCAAGTCCGATTTCGACAGAGAGAAACTTCAGGAGCGTCTTGCCAAACTCGCAGGCGGCGTAGCTGTAATCCGCGTCGGCGCAGCCACCGAGACTGAGATGAAAGAGGCAAAATATCGCATGGAGGATGCTCTGAACGCTACCCGCGCGGCAGTGGAAGAGGGTATCATCCCCGGCGGCGGAAGCGCATACATCCACGCGTCCAAGGCTGTCGAGAAGGCTGTAGAGAGCCTCGAAGGCGACGAGAAGACCGGTGCCCAGATCGTTCTGAAGGCTCTGGAAGCTCCTCTTAACCAGATTGCTGAGAACGCCGGACTTAACGGCGCTGTCATCGTAAACAAGGTAAAAGAGTCCGAAGAGGGAATCGGTTTTGACGCATATACTGAGAAGTATGTGAATATGATCGAAGACGGAATCCTGGATCCCGCTAAGGTTTCCAGAAGCGCTCTGCAGAACGCTACTTCCGTAGCATCCAGCTTCCTGACAACTGAAGCTGCAGTCGCTACGATCAAGGAGCCCCTTCCTCCGATGCCCGCAGGCGGCGCAGGGATGATGTGATAATAATCCAGCACCCCGAAAAAATGCAAAAAATAAGACCAGATGAGCTCGCTCATCTGGTCGTTTTTTTGTATTTTTTCGGGGCGGCCAAGACGCGGAGCGTCTCTGGCCGCCCACAGTCCGGAATGCGAAGCATTTCGGACTTGGGTGCTGTATTATTCTCACATCCCTGACATAGCGCGGAGCATTCCTGACAGTAATCTGACAATTCTATTTGACGGACTTGGCAAATAATCTTATAATGGCAGTACTTTATTAAAAGTTTATAAAAACCGAAAGGATCAGATCGCGAATATGGCCGATACTATCGTCAAAAGGGGCTTCGAAGAGTTTGACAGGGGCACCATAGAGAATATCGCAGAGTATTTAAGTCCGGAAGAACTTTATTCGGATGTTATTGACCGTGTCCGGAGATATCATCCCTCAGATGATATTTCACTGATCGAGAAGGGCTATGAAGTTGCGAAGAAAGCCCATGAGGGACAGAAGCGCAAGTCCGGGGAACCGTACATCATTCATCCGCTCTATGTAGCTCTGATCCTGGCAGATCTGGAGCTGGACAAAGAGACGATCACGGCAGGTCTTCTTCATGACGTGGTAGAAGATACGATCATGACCAATGAGGAGATCGAGGAGCAGTTCGGCTCGGATGTCGCCCTTTTAGTAGATGGTGTTACCAAACTGGAAAAACTCAAACTCTCCGGCGACTATCAGGATAAGACCCAGGTACAGCAGGAGGAGCAGGCGAGAAATCTGCGCAAGATGTTCCTGGCCATGGCCAAGGATATCCGCGTTATTTTGATCAAACTGGCTGACCGTCTTCACAATATGCGCACACTCGGACACATGCCTCCGGAGAAACAGATCCGCATAGCCCAGGAGACCCTTGACATCTATTCGCCCATTGCGTCCAGACTGGGAATTTCCATGATCAAGGTGGAACTGGACGATCTTTCCCTCAAATATCTCAAACCCGACATTTACTATGATCTCGTAGAGAAGGTGGCGCAGCGCAAATCCGAAAGGGAGCGGTATGTGCAGGAGATCGCTGTCGAGGTGGCGGAGCATATCAAAGAAGCCGGCATCGAAGGCAAGGTAGACGGCCGCGTCAAACATTTTTTCAGTATACATAAGAAAATGGTGAACCAGGGGAAATCTCTGGATCAGATATATGATCTGTTTGCGGTGAGGATCATTGTGAATTCAGTGAAGGACTGCTATGCGGCACTCGGCATCATCCATGAGATGTATAAGCCGATCCCAGGCAGGTTTAAGGACTACATCGCAATGCCCAAGCCCAATATGTACCAGTCGCTGCACACGACTTTGATCGGACCCACAGGCCAGCCCTTTGAGATCCAGATCCGTACATTCGCAATGCACAGGGCTGCCGAATACGGTATCGCGGCGCACTGGAAGTATAAGGAACAGTCCGACGGCAAGAAGGTCGAGAACAAGGAAGAGGAGAAACTGACCTGGCTTAGGCAGATCCTTGAGTGGCAGCGGGACATGTCGGACAACAGGGAATTCATGGATCTTTTGAAGAGCGATCTGGATCTGTTTTCTGACAGCGTGTACTGCTTTACACCAAGAGGAGAAGTCAAGAACCTCCCCGCAGGTTCTACACCCATTGACTTTGCCTATTCTATTCACTCTGCTGTGGGCAACCGCATGATCGGAGCCAGAGTAAACGGCAGGATCGTCAATATAGATTATAAGATCAGAAACGGCGACCGGATCGAGATCATCACATCCCAGAACTCCAAGGGACCGAGCCCTGACTGGCTCGGCATTGCCAGAAGCGCCTCAACACGCAACAAGATCAACCAGTGGTTCAGAAGGGAGATGAAGGAAGAGAACATAAGCAGGGGAAGAGAGCTCATGCTCTCATACTGCAAGTCAAAGGGCTATGTTCTCTCGGATCTTCTCAAACCCGAATATAAAGAAGCGATACTGAAGAAGTACGGATTCAGGGAGTGGGACGCTGTCCTCGCGGCAATCGGCCACGGCGGTATCAGAGAAGGTCAGATCGTCAACAAACTTCATGAACTTTACGAAGAGGATCACAAGAAGCAGATCACGGACGAGGAAGTGCTCAGAGAGATCTCCGAGCATAAGCCCCACATGCACAGCAAGGGGCAGAGTTCCATCATCGTCAAGGGCATACACGATGTAGCGGTAAGATTCTCCAAATGCTGCAATCCTGTTCCTGGAGATGAGATCGTCGGCTTTGTGACAAGAGGCCGCGGCGTCTCGATCCACCGGGCGGACTGCATCAATGTGATCAATCTCGACGAAGAAAACCGGGGAAGGATCATTGAGGCCTCCTGGGTAGACGGAGCGGAGGATGAGAAGGAGGCCGGCTTTGTCTGTGAGATCAATATTTACGCCAACGACAGGGCGGGACTTCTCAACGATGTGACGAGAAACTTCTCGGAGAGAGATATCAATATACTGAAAGTCAATACTATGACCAGCAAACACGGTATCGCGACGCTGACCATCAGTTTTGAGGTCAAGAGCGCCAAGGAACTGCAGGAGATCTGCGGCAAACTCCAGAATATCCGCGGAGTGCAGGCAGTAAAGAGAACGAACGGCTGACAGATCAGCCGGAGGGGACCGATGAAGAAAATAGAGATCAGAAGTTATATGGTCGGCATGGTCCAGACCAACGTTTATTATCTTCACAGAGAAGGAGAGTCCGCGGCGATCATATTTGACCCTGCTGATTACGGGCGGGAGATCTTCGAAGCGCTTACGAAGCAGGGGCTTGAGATCAAGGCGATCTTTCTCACCCACGGTCATTTTGACCACATAAGCGGCGTAAAGGCACTCAAAGAGGCGTGCGGAGCGCCTGTATATGCCAGCGCGCTCGAGAGAGACCTGCTGGAGGACCCTCAGCTCAACGGCTCTGCAGACATCGGAAGACCGGTAACGGTTACGGCCGACCGCTATCTGATCGACGGCGAGAGTGTTACCGAGGCCGGCATGACTATGCGGGTCATCTCAACGCCGGGACACACAGAGGGCGGCTGCTGTTACTATTTTGACGCGGAAGAGACCGGCGGAGCGCCGATGCTCATAAGCGGCGATACTCTTTTTGAACAGTCTGTTGGAAGAACGGATCTGCCTACCGGTGATATGCAGGATCTGGCGGAGTCGATCCGGACAAAGCTCTATGTCCTTCCTGACGAGACGGAAGTTTACTGCGGACACGGGGGCAGCACGAGCATCGGATACGAGAAGAAATACAACTTTTTTGTGCACGGCTGATGCCTGTGCGCGAAAAAGGTCTGAATGGATACAAATGATCGCTGTAGAAAATATAGAATTATATAGATACGAAATACACTCTCTCCTGAAAGCCTTTTACCCTCAGGAGACAGTCAAGGTATTTGTCGGTGAGCCGGATTTAAGGAAATATCCTGAACCGGCTTTTCTGCGTGCGGATTTTTCGGAGAGCAGTATCGAGATGGCGCTTCTGCCGGAGGGCGCACCTGACCCGGAGGCGCATGCCCCGCTCACAAGAAGGATCAATGCGCCCGATGGAACGGCCTTTGACAAGAAGAGTCCCGCCTGCAAGAACGCGGCAAAGCATATGCTTTATGAGATGCTCTCGGAATACACGGGAACAGTTCTGCCCTGGGGGGAACTGATCGGGATCAGGCCGACCAAGATCGCCATGGGAAGGCTTCGCGGAGGGGATACTCCGGAGGAAGCGGCTATGTATATGCAGAGGGAGCACCTTGTGAGCCGCGAGAAAGCTGAACTGGCGGCCGAGATCGCTGAGCGGGAGAGGAGGATCCTCTCCGGCATTCATTATGAAAACGGATACAGTCTCTATGTAGGGATTCCGTTCTGCCCCACGACCTGTCTGTACTGCTCCTTTACTTCATTTCCTCTCACATCCTGGAAGAGCAGGGTGGACGAATATCTCGACGCCCTTGAGAAGGAAATGGAGGCCTCTGCGCCCCTTATGGAGGGCAAAATACTGGATACGCTCTACATCGGCGGCGGAACCCCCACAACCCTGGAACCCCCGCAGTCTGAGAGACTGATCGGGATGATCAGGCAGTATTTTGACCTTTCAGCTCTGCAGGAGTTCACGGTGGAAGCCGGAAGGCCGGACAGTATCGACGCGGATAAACTTGCGGTCCTTAAAGAATGCGGAGTCGGCAGGATCAGTGTTAATCCCCAGACAATGCGGGACACTACACTGAAACTGATCGGCAGGCAGCACAGTGCCGCACAGACGGAAGCCGCCTTCAGACTCGCTCGCGAGGCGGGATTTGACAATATCAATATGGATATTATCCTCGGACTTCCCGGAGAGACGCAGGAGGACGTGCAGTATACGATCGATAAGATTAAAGAACTGGGACCGGATGACCTCACTGTTCACTCCCTTGCGATCAAGCGGGCGTCTAAACTCCAGAAATGGATCGAGAAGAACGGGTTTTCCTCAATCAACAATACGGACGAGAGTATGAAGATCGCCGCGCAGGGAGCGGCGGATATGGGCATGCACCCTTATTACCTCTACAGGCAGAAAAACATGTCCGGGAACTTTGAGAACGTCGGCTACGCCAGAGAAGGCAAGGCGGGGATCTACAATATTCTCATCATGGAAGAGAAACAGTCTATTCTGGCACTGGGAGCAGGCAGCATTTCCAAAGGAGTCTTCGAAGGCGGGCGGATCGAAAGATGCGATGACGCCAAGGAAGCAGCCATCTATATCGATCACATAGACGAGATGATCGAAAGGAAAAGAAAACTATTCGGAGATCAAAACAGTCTTGCAAACTGAGGTGAAATTGTGTTATAGTACCCGAAGTTTGTCGATATTATTCGATATTGTTTGACAAAATAATCGATATTACAAAGAATTGTGAGACGATTCGGGACAGACTAATAAAACGATACATAAGAGGTAGAAATGGCAGCAGCACGCAAGCGCAAACACAACCTGGTAATTGTGGAGTCCCCGGCAAAGGTCAAGACCATAAAGAAGTTTCTGGGAAGCAACTATGACGTGGCGGCAAGTTACGGACATGTAAGGGATCTTCCCAAGAGCAGGATGGGGATCGATGTCGATCACGATTACGAGCCGAAATATATAACGATCCGGGGCAAGGGTGAACTTCTGGCCGACCTCAGGAAAAAGGTAAAGAAGGCCGACCGTATATATCTGGCGACTGACCCTGACCGGGAAGGAGAAGCAATCTCATGGCACCTTGTCGCTGCGCTCAAGCTCGACGAGATGAAGGACAAGGAGATCTACAGGATCACCTTCAATGAGATCACCAAAAAAGCGGTCACAGAGTCTTTGAAGAATCCGCGGAGCATAGATATCAATCTTGTGGACGCGCAGCAGACCAGAAGGATCCTGGACAGAGTCGTGGGATATAAGATCTCCCCTCTTCTGTGGGCCAAGGTCAAGAGAGGCCTGTCAGCCGGAAGAGTTCAGTCTGTCGCCCTTAGAATGATCGGAGACAGAGAAGAAGAGATTAACGCGTTCATTCCTCAGGAGTATTGGACGCTTGACGCGATGCTGACAGCGGATGGCTCTGAGGAGCCCTTCACAGTCCATTACTACGGCAGGATGTCGCAGGACACCAAACCCGTGAAGCAGGAGCTGGAGAACGATGCGCAGGTAAAAGAGATCACAGAGGCGCTCGGAGAAGCGCACTTTGAAGTCGCGGAAGTGAAGAAGTCAGAGCGCAGCAGAAAATCTCCGCTGCCCTTTACCACTTCAACTCTGCAGCAGGAGGCCAGCCGTGCGCTGAACTTCTCCACCCAGAAAACAATGAGAGTCGCACAGCAGCTCTACGAGGGCGTCGAGATCAAAGGCAGCGGAACAGTAGCGCTGATCACCTATCTCAGAACGGACAGCACCCGTGTTTCGGATGAAGCGCAGGCTATGGCGGCAGACTACATCGCAGAGCACTATGGCGATGAGTATCTTCTCGTAAGAGAGAAGAACGGAAAGAATGAAGGCAAGATCCAGGACGCGCACGAAGCCATTCGTCCCACGGATCTTGGAAACCTGCCCTCTGCAATCAAGGATTCGCTCTCGAGAGACCAGTACCGTCTTTATAATCTGATCTGGAAGAGGTTTCTTGCCAGCCGTATGAGCGCCGCAAGATACGAGAACACACAGGTCAGGATCACAGCGGACCAGAGCTATGTTTTTACTGCTTCCACATCCAGACTTCTCTTTGACGGCTATCAGTGCGTTTATAACCAGGAGGAAAATGAGGATAAGGGAGAGAAATTGTCCGTCAATCTCAGCAGGGAGAGCGTTCTTTCTCTCGAGAGATTTGAACCCAGACAGCACTTCACGCAGCCTGCGCCGCATTATACAGAGGCCTCTCTCGTAAAGGCCCTGGAGGAGCAGGGGATAGGCCGTCCCAGCACTTACGCGCCGACGATCACTACCATCCTCGCCAGACACTATATTGTCAAAGAGGACAAGAACCTCTATATGACTGAACTCGGCGAAGTCGTCAACTCTATGATGAAGCGCGCGTTTCCCTCTATAGTGGATCCCGCCTTTACGGCCCAGCTCGAGGGACTGCTCGACGGAGTCGCTGAGGGCAATGTGAAGTGGAAGACGGTCATTGAAAACTTCTACCCGGACCTGGATGAAGCGGTCAGCCAGGCGGAGACCGATCTGGAGAAAGTAAAGATCGCGGACGAGGAGACTGAGGAGGTCTGCGAAAACTGCGGCAGACATATGGTGATCAAATACGGTCCCCACGGAAAATTCCTCGCCTGCCCCGGATTTCCGGAATGCCATAATACCAAGCCTTATTATGAAAAGATCGGCGTGGCATGCCCGAAATGCGGAAAGGAGATTGTTGTCAGAAAGACCAAAAAGGGCCGTAAATACTACGGATGTATGGGAAATCCCGAGTGTGACTTTATGAGCTGGCAGAAACCGTCCGACAAAAAGTGTCCCAAATGCGGCGGACTGATGCTTGAGAAGGGAAACAAACTTGTCTGTGAAGACAGAGAGTGCGGTTATATGGAGAACAGGCCTGAAGAGTGATCGCGGCCGTGAGGTATGATCACAGATTCAGAATATGGAAAGGCCAGGTGGAGAATTGAACAGATCGGCTATGATCGGCAATGTAAAACTGCTGGATAATACAAGAAAGATTGAGAGACTGCTGCACAACAATGACACGGGAAAGGTCGTGTTTAATGATATCTGCAGAGTGATGAGCGATGTTCTTGAATCCAATATTCTCGTGATCAGCAAGAAGGGAAAAGTGCTCGGATTCGGCGAATTCGGCGGGATCCCCGCGCTGAGCGAACTCATCACGGATCAGGTGGGAACTTTTATTGATCCCTCCCTCAATGAGAGATTCCTCGGCGTTCTGTCCACGAACGAGAATGTGAACCTCGGAACTCTGGGGTTTGTCAAAGAAGAGGACTGTGACAATGTCGGCATCATCGCTCCTATTGAGATCGCCGGCGAGAGACTCGGAACAGTTTTTATTTATAAAAACAGCGAAGGTTTCGATATTGATGATATCATTCTCTGCGAATACGGCACTACAGTTGTGGGACTGGAAATGCTCAGAGCCGTCACGGAAGAGACCGCAGAGGAGAGCCGCAAGATCAATGTTGTCAAGTCTGCCATCAACACACTGAGTTATACGGAGATGCATGCGATCGTGCATATCTTCGAGGAACTTAACGGGATCGAGGGAATCCTTGTGGCGAGCAAGATCGCGGATAAGGCAGGGATCACAAGAAGCGTTGTTGTAAATGCTCTGAGAAAATTTGAATCCGCCGGCGTGATCGAGTCCCGTTCCTCGGGAATGAAGGGAACTTACATCAAGGTCCTCAATGACGCGATCTACGGGGAACTCAAAGAACTCAAAAAGCAGGTCGAGCCTGAGAATCAGAGACAGTGAATTGCGGTCAATGATCAGAACACGGAACTTAAGTGAAAAGTGAGAGAGTCCGCACAAGAAATACTTGTGCGGACCTTTTGATTGTGGTAATATTCTAATGTTGCGTAATAGTAAGCACGCATTTTCGGCATATACCGGTGCTCTACCCGGGCTCTGACCCGGCAGGGTGGTAGCGAACCTTCACAAATGCTTACGGAAATGCGGAAGAACAAACCAAACACGGAGGAAAAGAAATGAGTGTTGTATCAATGAAACAGCTGCTTGAAGCAGGCGTGCACTTCGGACATCAGACAAGGCGCTGGAACCCCAAGATGGCTCCCTATATTTTCACAGAGAGAAACGGGATCCACATCATCGACCTTCAGAAATCTGTTGTAAAGGTTGACGAGGCCTACAGAGCAGTATTTGAGATCGCTGAGCAGGGCGGCACGCTTCTGTTCGTAGGAACCAAGAAGCAGGCTCAGGACGCAGTCAAGTCTGAGGCAGAGCGCTGCGGCATGTACTATGTAAACGAGAGATGGCTCGGCGGCATGCTGACCAACTTCAAGACCATCCAGGGCAGAATCGAGCGCCTCAAGAAGATCGAAGCTATGTCTCAGGACGGCACATTCGACGTACTTCCCAAGAAAGAAGTTGCTAAGCTGAACAAGGAGTGGGAGAAGCTTGAGAAGAACCTCGGCGGCATCAAAGAGATGACTCACATTCCGGATGCGATCTTCGTTATCGACCCCAAGAAGGAGAGAATCTGCGTAGCAGAGGCACACGCTCTGGGAATCACTCTGATCGGTATCGGCGACACAAACTGCGATCCCGAAGAGCTTGATTACATCATCCCCGGCAATGACGACGCGATCCGCGCTGTCAAGCTGCTTTGCAGCAAGATGGCTGACGCTGTCATCGAGGCAAGACAGGGCGAAGAGAACGTTGACACTTCCGAGCAGGATGCGCTGGCTCAGGAGTCCGCTGCAAGCGAGGCTGAGCAGGCACAGGAGGGTACTCTGTAATCCCCTTGATAAGTATAGATTCTGTCGGATATACAGTATTGTGAAATAGAGAGGTATAATTATGGCAATTACAGCAGCACAGGTTAAGCAGCTCAGAGACGTTACAGGCGCCGGCATGATGGACTGCAAGAAGGCCCTCACCGAGTGCAACGGCGATATGGATGCAGCAGTAGAGTTCCTCAGAAAGAAGGGACAGGCTAAGGCTGAGAAGAAAGCAAACAGGATCGCGGCAGAAGGTATCTGCTACATCGCACAGGATGGCGATACAAAGGCAGCAGTTGTCGAAGTTAACTCCGAGACTGACTTTGTAGCCCAGAACGAGAAGTTCCGCACATACGTGGCAAAGGTTGCTCAGCAGGCTCTGAACACAGCAGCTGAGGATATCGACGCATTCATGGGCGAAGCTTGGGCAGAGGATACAGCTAAGACTGTTAAAGATTCCCTTGTTGATATGATCGCTGTTATCAGCGAGAAGCTCAGCATCCGCAGATTCAAGAAGATCGAAGAGACAGAAGGCTGCGTAGTTACTTACCTTCACGGCCAGGGCAGGATCGGCGTTATCGTTGACGCTAAGACTGCAGTTGTCAATGACGAGATCAAGACCGCTCTTACAAACGTAGCCATGCAGATTGCGGCTATGAATCCCAAGTATATCAGCCAGGCTGATATCCCGGATGATTACAAAGAGCACGAGAAAGAGATCCTTCTCGCTCAGGCGATCGAGGAGAACAACAAACTCCCCGAGAACAAGAGAAAACCTCAGAATATCATCGAGAAGATGCTCATCGGCAGATTGAACAAAGAGTTCAAGGAAATCTGCCTCCTCGACCAGGTCTATGTCCGCGCTGAGGACGGCAAGCAGACTGTAGGTCAGTATCTTGATCAGGTCGGCAAGGCAAACGGAACTAAGATCATCATCAAAGAGTTCGTTCGCTTCGAGACCGGCGAAGGCATCGAGAAGAGACAGGACAACTTCGCTGAGGAAGTAATGGCTCAGGCAGGTGCTGCTGCGAAGTAATCCCTCGGGACCCGATAATCTGAACTGTATTCAGGCGCTGTGCGTATACTGCACAGCGCCTGTTTCACTTCATACAAGAATAAAGGTTTGGAGACGGTTCACAAATTAGACTTATTTATAGTATTTTGATTCGGGCAACTGTGTTGTATAATGTGGAATCAGAAGAATACCCTTGGACGGAGGATCACATTGAAGTTCAGAAAGATCAATGATACGACAATAAACTGCATAATAACTCAGGATGACCTTAAAAAGCACGGCATCGACCTGGACGATCTCTTCGACCGCAGGAAGAATGCAGTGGAGTTCATCAGGAGGATCATTATAAAGGCAGCCAGTTCAGTAAATCTGAACATTAAGAATGACTATACATCCATGCGGATCTCTGTCCTTCCGGACCAGTCCGTGAGTCTTACGATCTCCCAGGACCCTGTGGAATCGGCGAAGATCCTGGAACACAAGGAAATGGCTGCGCAGCCGGCGGAGAGAAAGACGTCGGCTCCGGAAATGATGAGGCGCGCGCCAGGGCGCAGGATGCCTGCCGCGATATCAGATAACGGCACTTACATTTTCCGGTTTGCGGCTGTCATGGATACAGTAAAATGCTGCAGGATACTCGCCTTCTGCAGAGGAATAGAGACATCGCTCTATTTTGTCAAAGAGACAGGGGACTATTATTTGCTGATCAGTAAGGGCGCTGATCCCGCCGAGGACTATAGCAGTATTGTGCTCAGCCTCAACGAATTCGGCGAAATGGTGTCCTGCGATGAAGTTACCCTGGCTTATATGAAAGAGCACAGCGAGTGCATTTTAAGAAGCAGAGCGGCACAGCAGATTTCGGAGATTTACAGTTGAACGCGAAGAGTAATCCGGAAAGCCGTCTGAATCAGTATATCGCGTCGTGCGGCGTATGCTCCAGAAGAGAAGCGGACCGCATGATCGAATCGGGCAGAGTGAATGTAAACGGCATCCCTGCAGTCCGGGGAATGCGTGTCAAGGGAACAGATGAGGTGACGGTGGACGGACGTCCCCTCAGGGGATCCCTGAACAAGGTCGTGGTTGCATTTTACAAACCTGTCGGTGTCACCTGCACGGAGCGTGACCGGCATGCGGACAGAACGCTTAATGAAGCCTTTTCTTTTCCTGTCAGACTGACCTACGCCGGACGGCTCGACAGGGATTCGGAAGGGCTTCTTCTGATGACTAATGACGGGGATCTCATCGACAAAATGATGAGAGGGGCCAACGGCCACGAAAAAGAGTATATTGTGCGCGTAAGGAGCAGGATCTCCGATGCCGCCATCGAACACTTCAGAAGAGGTGTCAGGCTCAGGGAACTGGGTGTCACTACGCGTCCCTGCCGGGTGGAACGTCTGGGGGACTTCACTTTCAGGATCGTTCTTACTCAGGGCCTGAACAGGCAGATCCGCAGAATGTGCCGGGCAGAGGGAAACGAAGTTGTAAAACTTAAGAGAGTGAGAGTGCTCAATATAGAACTCGGAGCCATGAAACCCGGTGAACAGCGGATCATCAGGGGAGAGGAACTGGAGGAACTCTGCAGAATGGTTTCGAATCCTTGAAAGGGTGTAAAATGGAACAGGAAATGAAGGCCGCAAACAGTATGGGGACAGTTACGGACAAAAAGCTCACCGAAGCGGAGAAGAGCCGGATGAAAGAGCTCACGGAGATACTCAACCGCGCCTCGGAAGCCTATTATAATAAAGACACCGAGATCATGAGCAACTTCGAGTATGACAAACTGTATGATGAGTTGTCGGAACTTGAGAAGCGCACCGGAATCGTTCTGGCCGGGTCACCAACAGTACATGTCGGTTATACCGCGGCCGATGAGCTGCCCAAAGAGAGGCATGAGAGCCCTATGCTGTCTCTCGATAAGACGAAAGACCGCGCCGCGCTGGCTGAGTGGCTCGGGGACAAGGAAGGGCTTCTTTCCTGGAAACTGGATGGACTCACGGTCGTTCTGACTTATGAAAACGGAACCCTGGTCAAGGCTGTCACGAGAGGCAACGGAGAGATCGGTGAAGTGATCACGGATAACGCAAAAGTGTTTAAGAACCTCCCGGTACACATCCCCTGTAAAGAGCCCCTGACTCTCCGCGGAGAGGCTGTTATCCGCTATTCGGATTTCGAGAAGATAAACGAGGAATTAGAGGCGGAGGCTGCAGCTTCCGGGAATCTTTCAGACGTCCGCTACAAGAACCCCAGAAATCTCTGCAGCGGAAGCGTAAGGCAGCTCAATAACCGGATCACGGCGAAGCGGCGTGTGCGCTTTTATGCTTTCTCGCTGGTGAAAGCCGGCAATCAGGATTTTGACAATTCCAGGCAGAAACAGATGGAGTTTTTGCAGAAACAGGGCTTTGAGACAGTTGAATCGGTCCGCGTCAATGCCGGTAATGTCGCAGAGACAGTTGACGGGTTTGAGCGAAGGATCGCTTCAAACGACCTGCCTTCGGACGGTCTTGTCCTCACCTTCGATGATATAGCTTACGGGGAATCTCTGGGGACCACTGCCAAATTCCCCCGAAACTCGATCGCCTTTAAGTGGGCGGACGAGATTCAGGAGACCACGCTGCCGGAAGTGGAGTGGAGCGCCAGCCGCACAGGACTGATCAATCCTGTGGCAGTATTTGAACCCGTGGAACTGGAAGGTACGACGGTAAAGAGAGCCTCGGTCCACAATGTCAGTATTGTAAAGGAACTGAAACTGGGGATCGGCGACAGGATCACGGTCTACAAGGCCAATATGATCATACCTCAGATCGCGGAGAACCTGACCGGGTCCGGCACTCTTGAGATTCCGTCCAAATGTCCTGTCTGCGGGCAGGATACCAGGATCAGGCAGGACAATGATACGGAGGTCCTGGTCTGTATGAACCCTGACTGCGCCGCGAAAAAAATCAAAGCTTTTTCACTCTTTGTCAGCCGCAGCGCCATGAACATAGACGGGCTCTCCGAGATGACTTTGGAGAAGCTGATCGCGGCAGGACTGATCCACAATTTTGCAGACATTTACCATCTCGACATCCACAGAGATGTGATCGAGGATATGGACGGATTCGGAAAGAAATCCTGTGACAAACTGCTCGAAGCAGTTGAGAGATCCAGAGAGACCACGCTTTCGAGAGTGCTGTGCGCAGTGGGTATTCCCGGGATCGGGATCTCGGGCGCCAGGATCCTCTGTGCGAATTTTGATGACGATGCAGATAAGATCAGAGAGGCGGACAGAGAGACGCTCTCTTCAGTGGAAGGAATCGGTCCGGTTCTTGCGGAGAATATTGCCGGTTACTTTGAAGATGAACGCACATCCTCTGCGTTTGACGCGCTCCTTACAGAACTTCATATTATCAGGGAGAAGAAGCAGGACGCGCCTCAGACCCTTGCGGGCAAGACATTTGTCATCACAGGAAAAGTGAATCATTTTGCCAATCGCGATGAACTCAAGGCAAGGATCCTGAGCCTTGGCGGAAAAGCCGCGGGAAGCGTGTCCGCCAAGACGGACTATCTGATCAATAATGACGTGACTTCAACGTCATCCAAGAATAAGAAAGCCAGGGAACTCGGAATTCCTATCCTCTCGGAAGAGGATTTTCTTGCAATGATCAGCGGAGAATAAAGAATACGGAGGAACTATTATGCCTATCAAAATACAGAATGACCTGCCGGTCAAGGAAATACTGGAGAAGGAAAACCTGTTCGTGGTGGATGAAAACCGCGCGACACATCAGGATATCCGCCCCCTGCAGCTCTGTATTCTGAATCTGATGCCCAAGAAGGAGGAGACGGAACTCCAGCTTCTGAGGATGCTGTCCAACACACCGCTGCAGATCGATATCACTTTTATGAGGATGAGCTCCCATAAATCACTCAACACACCGATCTCCCATCTGCAGAAGTTTTACTATACTTTTGAGGAACTCAAAGATCAGAGATTTGACGGTTTGATCATAACGGGAGCCCCTGTAGAAAAGATGGAGTATGAGCAGGTAGACTACTGGCCGGAACTCTGCGACGTTTTCGCCTGGAGCAAGACTAATGTGTTCAGTACTTTCCATATCTGCTGGGGAGCCCAGGCCGGTCTCTATTATCATTACGGACTCCAGAAGAGAATGCTTTCGGAGAAACTGTTCGGCGTATACTCCCATAAAGTGCGCCACAGAAGAGAGCCGCTGGTCCGGGGATTCGACGATTATTTCCTGATCCCCCACAGCCGCTATACCGAGGTGCCTGCAAGGGCGCTTCACGGGTGCAAGGATCTGAGGATCCTGGCGGAATCCGAAGAAGCCGGAGTTCTGCTGTGCATGTCCAGGGACGGAAGGATGATCTTTATCATGGGACACGCGGAATATGACCGCAACACTCTGCGCGATGAGTACTTCAGGGACGCGCGCAAGGGGCTGGGCACCGCGATCCCGATCAACTATTTCCCCGACGATGATCCGGAAAAGAAACCGCTTCTGGAGTGGCGCGCCCACAGCTATCTCCTGTACAGCAACTGGCTCAACTATTACGTCTATCAGCGGACACCTTATGATCTGAACGAGATCCGCTGAAGAAACCTTCCGTTCCCTCTAAAAGGAAGCGGTCCCGAAGTTTGGAGAACAGGACAACAGTATGGATGATCTGCATTTAAAACAAACAGAGAAGAGATGCTTTTCGGTGCTCTCCGGCACATCAAAAAACAGTGAAGAGTTCATGGATTCTCCCACCTTTTTCCTGAGCAGAGCGACACTGAGAGACCGGCTCTGGCTGCTGATCTTTCTCGAGGCGCTGATCGCGATCGAGAATGGATCCGAGGAATACTTTGAGACGGATTATATTATGGCTGTCAACGAGTACCTTGTCAGGAGATCGGATCTTTCCGTGCGAATGCTCAACACATGGATCGAGGGGCAGAATTTTCGTTCCATGCAGGAGGTGACGGATTTCTTCAATGACCGCTACCGGATCACGGGCCAGTTCTTTCGGGACAACCAGCTTCTGTGCCGCAGAGAGTGGCAGGAGGCCGCTTCCGTCTACAGAGCGAGGTGGATCGAGGCTGTAAGGGCGCAGGAAGGTATTCCTGAGGAAACTGTGCCATACGATGAAAAACTGGGAGAACGAAGATTCAGAGAGAACCCTGTGCAGTATCTGCTGGCGATCAGGGAGGAGGAGAGACTTCATTTTATCGCCCTGATCGCGGAGTGTATTTATGAATATGAGCAGGCGGCAGGGACCAATGTAGCCGTAAGGTCACAGAAGAGCAGTGCGGACTTTGTGAGAGACTTCGGCAATCTGCTCAATACTTATATCAAATATCCGGAAGACCCGGAGATCCAGACGCTGACACTTATGGTCCATATGGACATGAACAGCAAAGATTTCAAGGACGACGCCAGAAGAATAGTGTTTTTTAATGATTATCTCCGAACTGCCGCTTACAGGTGGCACACCAATTCCTCGGGCTGCAGGAAAGCAGTGACTGAAAAATGGGAGGAATACGGCGCCCTGTTCAAACATCTTCCGCAGGACCCGCAGGAACCGGGTGTTCCGCAGCTGTATCTGGATGAGGCTGTGTTAAATATCCCGGAATTTCAGAAAGAACCGCTAAGGTTCCTGCGGCAGCAGATGAAGAGGGAGCAGACGATCCATTTTCTGACAATGCTGCACGCTTCTACCGGTACTTCGGAGAATTCCGCTCTCGCCGCTTATCTGATCACAAGATGGCTTCTTGAACCGGAGCAGGAGTATGCGACCGAGATGGACTCGTTTTTCGGATGGGACAACAGGACCGATGAAGAGAGAAACTTTTCGATCGAACAGGAGATCCGGGACCTGGTTTCCATTTGGAGATACAATTACAAAAAGTGCAGGAATACGGTAAAGGCGGACTGGGGCGTATTCGAAGAGGCGTATGGCCACGTGATCGCCGACAATGTGGTTCCGGAAGATCTCAAGACATTTGCCGATATACTTGAGAACAGTGATTTTGTCGAGGATCCGATCAGTATCCTGAGGAATATGGACAGGGAGGAGATCGAGAAGTTCGTTGACTTCTGCGGAGCCCTCAACGGAATGAATGAACATGACGCGGCCGTATTTGCGGAAGCCGCCATCGCCTGGCTGGAGAATCCGTCTAATGACGGCGCGCGCCAGCTTATGGACAGAGTCGGAGGATGGAAAGCGGCAGGCGTTTCGGGTGAGATCTCGGCGCTCAGGGATTTCTTTGAAAAATCGGCCGTCTCCTGGAGATTTAACTACGGCGGGCTTCGCAGCAATGCTGTGTTTAACCGCGGAAACTATTTTCTGCAGCTTTCCGAACATAAGGGAGAGAACAGGACAGAGAACGCGAGACAGGAGCTGAGGTCTTTTGACAGGATCATGGAGGACGAGCGCTTCAAGAGCCATCCGGTCAGTTATCTGCGCGGTATGAGCCAGCTGCAGTGTGAGAGATTTCTCCTGTTTCTGGCGGCGGCATCCGGCATGGATTCGGACAGCGCGCTGCGCTTCGCGGTAATCTTCAAGAACGCGATCTTTTACCCCAACGACGGCCTCAGAAAGAGAGTCGACATGATCCTGGGAAGAAGAAGCCGCGATGACAAACAGAGGACGGGATATATTGAAGAACTTCTGAGAGGATCCGTTAATGAATACGGATTAAACGCTGACAAGCGCAGGGATGTGGAAGAAAACTGGGGTGCCTTCACAAAGGTATTTGATGACCGCCGGGAGAAGCAGAAGAAAAATCACTGGGAACTCAATGAACTGGGTGTCCGGAAACTGTTCCGCTACTGCACGACGTCAAAAGAGAGCGCGAGTACGGTAAGACCTGAGGATGAGGGTACTGTAGTGGTAAAACTTCTCGGCGGCGAGGAACCGGTCGATGTCGGTTTCAAAGACGTTGCCCTCAGTTCCGACAGGATCTACAGCGATCAGGTGGGAGAGATCCTGCGCTTCATGCTCGGACAGCTTGAGATGTTCCATTTGCGCGGAGAGAACCGGAGCCAGCGCACATATCCGGTGACCTATCCCGTCGACAGGATCCGCGTCCGCAGAGATGCTTACGGGGAGAAGATAGAGTGGACTGACTCGGAATCAACAGTCTGTCAGCTTCTGTATCTGGCGGTAGGAGCGGAACTTCTTCCGCCGATCCATCAGTCGGTGAATGAAAGGACCGGTGAAGTGACACTGATCCTGAAACTCGATGAAGCCGGCGCTGACAAAATTGAGACGATCCTCCGAAGCATCTGAAAGGAGAGTTGTTCCAAAAATTGCGCTGATCGATATAATATAAAAATTTATTAAACTTTTATATTTACACTTCGAATTAACAAAAATATAATAGAAAAGTGAGATTCCCAAAGGGATCTGAAATATACTTACGGGTACAGGAGGTTTTGAAACATGTCTGGTAAAGATCCGGAACTGTCACGACTTGGAGAAGCACTCAGCAGTGCGAGATCTGCATACGCAGAAGCAAAAAAGATCACAGATGAGGCCAAGGCGCGCCTGAATGAAACAGGTAGCAGGATCCAGACCTTTAATGCGAAGATCACCGAGCTGAAAAAGGGGATTGACTCCGAATATAACGCTATGAGAAGCGAACGGGCAGGCGGCGACAGGGATGCTGCCGACGAGCACCGCTCAATGGCGCAGTCCATGCAGGAGAAACTTACCGGGATCTATGAATCCAAGAAGTCCTGTTTCGGAGAACTCGATGAGGCGCGGGCGGCGTTCAACAAAGCTCTTGATACTCAGAAGATCCTCAGGGACAAGGTCCAGGAGGCGTGGGACGGATTTAACGCAAGGCTTGAGTATCTGAAGGAAGAAAATGCCAAGGAGCAGGCCAAGTGGAAAGAGAAGCCCTGCAAGATCTGCGGCGTTCCGATCCGCTACAACACGGAGTGGAAGCATATACCGAACCTTTGCAAAGAGTGTTTTGACAAGGATAAGGAAAACTGGGAAGACCGCAAGTGTACCAAGTGCGGCAGGACTTTCAGGATCAATAAGGGCTGGGAGCATATTCCCACGATCTGCAGCGACTGCAGAAAGATCGTAAAAGCCGAGAAGGCAGCCAAAATACAGGCGGAAAAGGAATCTGCCGAAGAGAGCGCCAGACTTGCCCGCGAGGAGAGAGAGGCAGCAGCCTCCGCTCTTGTAGATGTTGCCAACGAAGCCGTCGGTGAGATCGCTCCCGCTTTAGAAACTGAGTGATCCGGACAGAAGCGTCACAAATGAAGTAGTGTAAAGAGGAATTGCGGTGGCAGAGGCGGTCTGACATGGGAATTCCTCTTTTTTAAAAGCTGGAAAATGGATTTGGGACCGGCGTACAAGCCGGGAATTCGGAGGTGTCGGAGGATGTCCGAAATATTTGAAGTCACGATCAAAAGCGGAGAGACGCTCAAAGGCTGGCACTGGCCTGCAAAGGACTCTGTGACGAATCTTGCGATCATTACCGGGATGAATGAATACGCGAAACGTTATGAGCCGTTTGCCGAGTGGATGAATGAGCAGCACGTTAATATCTGGTGCCTTGACGCGTTCGGCCAGGGACTGAACGCGCCGTCCGAAGATATGCAGGAGAGATGGCCGGAAGGCGCGTTTGACAAGACGGTGAAGGCGATCATGCAGATGGTGAGACTCGCGTCCTCCAACGGCCTTCCCACCTTCCTCATGGGTCATTCCATGGGCTCCTTCATGGTGCAGTCCTTTTTGGAAAAGTATCCCTGCAGCACAAACGGGATCATTCTGTGCGGATCCAACGGCGGGCAGGCCGGGCTGATGAAAACCGGCTATACACTTGCCAGAAGCATCGTTCGTGACCACAACTGGTATCAGAGCAATCCCACGCTGCAGAATATGGGTATGGGAAGCTTTTCAAAAGCAGTGAAAGACCGGGAGACGGAATTTGACTGGCTCTCATACAACAGGGATAATGTGAAGGCTTATATTGAAGATCCCTGGTGCGGCCACGAGAACACCGGCGGATTCTGGAAAGAGTTTCTCAAAGGCCTGTCCAGAATCTGGGACAAGGATGAGATGAGCAAAATATCCCGAAGAGAAAAGATCTATATTATTTCCGGACAGGACGATCCGGTCGGGCGCATGGGAAAGGGACCGGTGTGGCTCTGGAGAAAATACAGAAGCCTAGGACTTACCGGCGCGACTCTCAAACTCTACCCGAATATGAGGCATGAGATCCTCAATGAGACCGGAAAAGAGAGTGTCTACAAAGATATACTCAGTTTTGTTCAGCCCGGCTACAGATAGATTACACAAATAGAATGCAGCGAGTTTGTGTATTTTGACTAAAACCACCCGATTACTTGCTTTCTTTTAGTGGATTCCCACGTCTTACAATTTGCGCTTTTCAATGTTAAGATTAGCGTGTTGTAACCGATGTGCGATTTTTTGCTCAATTTCTAAGGAGGCAGCATGGGTGGTTTTTTTGGTGCCGCATTGCGCGAGGATGTGCTCTTTGACCTGTTTTACGGTACAGACTATCATTCTCATCTCGGAACAAGACGCGCCGGCATGGCAGTATATGATTCAGAAAAAGGGTTTGACAGAGCGATCCATAATATAGAGAGCTCGAACTTCAGGCCCAAGTTTGAAAAAGATCTGGTAAAGATGAAGGGTAATCTCGGCATCGGGTGCATCAGCGATTATGAGCCCCAGCCGCTGATTGTCCGCTCCCATCACGGGACTTACGCCATTACCACTGTAGGCAGGATCAATAATATAAAAGAACTGACGGATATGCTCTTTAGCGGCACGCACTCTCATTTCCTCGAAATGAGCGGCGGCGACATCAATCCCACCGAAATGGTCGCGTCCCTGATCAATCAGAAAAAGGATATCCTCGAAGGAATACAGTATGCGCAGGATATGATCGACGGCTCCATGACATTCCTGATCATGACGCCCAAGGGGATCTATGCCTCCAGAGATAAATGGGGCAGGACTCCCTGTGTGATCGGTAAGAAGGACACAGGGTTCTGTGTATGCTTTGAAAGCTTCTCTTTCCTCAATCTCGGATACACGACTGAGAAAGAACTCGGTCCCGGCGAAGTTGTCTTCATCGATCCGGAAGGATACGAAGTGAAGATACCGGCCCGCAAGGAGATGCGGATCTGCAGCTTTTTATGGATCTATTACGGATTTCCCGCGTCCTCTTACGAGGGACTCAATGTGGAGGATATGAGATACGGCTGCGGCCGCAAACTCGCGGAGAGAGACTTAAAGCGCGGAAATATTCATCCTGACATGGTCGCAGGTGTGCCGGATTCCGGAGTCGCTCATGCCATAGGCTACGCAAACAGATCGAATGTCCCTTATTCGAGACCGTTTGTCAAATATACGCCCACCTGGCCCAGGTCCTTTATGCCGACGCATCAGAGCAAGAGAGATCTGATCGCCAAGATGAAACTGATTCCGATCCATGAACTGATCGCCGGCAAAAAACTCCTTCTGATCGACGATTCCATTGTCCGCGGCACACAGCTGAGGGAGACTACGGAATATCTGTACAGCAGCGGAGCAAGCGAGGTCCATATCAGACCGGCATGTCCGCCCCTTGTATTCGGGTGCAAGTATCTGAATTTCTCCCGCTCCGATTCCGAGAAAGAGCTGATCACACGCAGAAAGATCGAAATGCTCGAGGGAACATCCAAATTCACGGATGAGATGGTAGAAAAGTATACGGATCCCGATTCCGACCAGTATCACGCGATGCTCGAGGAGATCAGGAAAGAACTGAACTTCACTTCCCTGCATTATCACCGTCTCGACGACATGATCGAAGCAATCGATCTTGCGCCCTGCAAACTGTGCACATACTGCTGGAACGGCAAGGAATAAAACAGGCATTAAAAAAGGCTGCCACATTTTTGTGGCAGCCTTTTTTTGTTTACAATGTTCTAGCGGCTTCTCATCTCTTTTTCATCGGGACATATTTCTGGTGATCGCCGATATATTTTGTCGCGGGACGCATGATCTTTCCATCGTACATCTTGTTCTCGACATTGTGGGCGACCCAGCCGGCAACACGCGCGATCGCGAACAGAGGCGTGAAAAGATCTTCCGGGATGCCCAGCATCGTGTAGGCAAAGCCGGAATAATAATCCACGTTGGTGCAGATCGGCTTTCCGCGGTGCTTGAGAACAGCTTCTTTGACGACACTCTCGAATTTGGAGTAAAATCTGTATCTCTCCGGGCAGCCCTGTTCCTCTGCCAGTGTCTTGCAGAGCGAGCGGAGCAGTTCGCATCTGGGATCGCTCAGAGTGTAGACGGCGTGGCCGAACCCGTAGACGAGACCGGAATTGTCAAAATAGTCCTTGTCCAGGATCTTGTCCACAATGGAGCGCAGAAGAGCCTCATCACAGGAATAGTGCGTGTCGGCGATGATCTGCTGCATCATCTTGTTGACGCTGATGTTGGCGCCGCCGTGCTTGGGACCTTTG
>Ga0256404_1005005_pt1 | contig 24120 bp, 14 predicted proteins | sample RumenRJG_01DNA_FD_185990 | JGI IMG/M metagenome (GOLD analysis project Ga0256404, IMG submission 185990) | Bovine rumen microbial communities from Lethbridge, Alberta, Canada - RJG_01 | ecosystem: Host-associated > Mammals > Digestive system > Stomach > Rumen | place: Canada: Alberta | collected... | reverse complement strand
AACATGTCATGATAATTAATTCCTAATTCATCGACCATGTAATGCATTTCATTAATTAGTTCTAGACCCCATTCTTTTAAAGTTATTTCTTTACCATCTTTAATAAGTCTCATTTCCTCATCAAATGCTCTTTCTGCAGTAAGTTCTTCATTAATTAGAGCTTCTTCCTGCCAGTTTTCATAATCGCTTTCATTTTTAACTAACATGTATATTGTAAACAAATGCAGAAATTGCATATCTCTTTTTGTAAGGCCACACCTATAGAATGGATTAATATCAAGAGTTCTTATTTCAACATATTCAATACCTGTTTCTTTTAGTGAATTCAGCATATCTTTTGGATTTTTAGGTTTTAATCTTATCTGTGTATAGAGCTCTTTTGCTTCAGATAAATCTCCAGATTCAATGTATGATGAAACATCTCGTGTGAATTCATCAACACTGTTGTAACTTGGGTATAATTTCTTTAAGTTTTTGTAACCGCATGATCCATTTCTGAGTGAACTTCCTTTTGTTGAATAGTAATCTCCATATTCATCCTGTTCATCCATCAAATCAATACAATCTTTTGTAAATGTTTTGTGACATGCTATTGAGCTTCCGGTTAGGTAGATAACAAGCCAGCAATATCTGATATAATTTCTTGTTATTTTTAAATACACTTCATTTTTAAATTCTTCATAGGTAAAATCTTCATCAATCAATGAGTATAGTTTCCTGAGGGTTTCATCTCCAAATGAGAAATTAAAATGAATACCTGAAATCATCTGTTTTTTAAGCCCGTACTTTTTAGCCAGTTTTATACGATATTCCTCTGACTTTTGTCCTTCTTCATCGTCACCGTAATGTGCAATAGGTATTTCATTCTCTTCAGGTAATATGGACGGAAGTGAATGGAACCAGAAGTATTCGTTTTCAGGCAGGGCTTCATTGACCATGTCTGACAGCGAACAGAATGTTGTGAATGCCATATCAATGTTATTGAATGTTGGTGTGATTATTTCTATTTGGCTTTCCGAAAAGTCTGTTGTAACAATGGGATTGCTTATCTTATCGCCAAAAATTTCTGGATGTGGTGTTAATGATAATTCTCCTATGGAATGGACGCGCAATGTTTCTCTTTCGATTCCAAATGAACCAGATAAAATTTCATCTTTTGTTAACTTTTTTAAATATGAAAGATTCATTTATGTGCCTCCTTTTTTTATTCCATCATGTAGTGATTATCAGCTCTTTTTCAGTTTGTATATTTTATGTTATTTTATTATATGATGGGATTATATAATTATTGCCATATTTCTATAACGATTGTTATATTATTCATAATATATAAATGTAATTATATATTGGTTCCGGCCATGGTGTTGATGATATGTCTTGCAGCATAACTGAACAATTTTTATAAAATCATGAAATTATTTCTATGGGTGGTAGTTTTAAAGTTATTTTTTCATAAGCTGGAAAACAATTAATTTTATTTAATATTAATATTTAATCTATTATTATGTCAAATGATGATTACTTTAATTTTGAAAATGAGGATAGGGATTTTCCATTTTACAAAAAAAATCCATATGTTCCTAAAAGTGGGTGGATAGTTTTAATCGTAGCATCCATTGTAGGAATGCTGATGCAGGGATTAACCGGTAATGAAATCCTTGATGGAATACTATTCATACTGATTGTTCTTGTTCCGGTGTTGTATTATTTGAAATGGGATTATACAGCAATATTTCAAAAACCGAAGTCAAAAGAAGTTTTGCTTGCAATAGGTCTTTTTGCCGGTTATATGATTTATTCATTAGCAGTGGGGAGCGTTTTGGATTACTATGGTTGGAGTGCTACTCCGACAATAGCTGAAAATTCTCTAAATATTGCATCCATTGTTGCATTGTTGTTTTCATTGATGGGTGAGGAGTTAATTAAGTTTGTCCCATTCATGTTATTTTTAAGGATATTGTACAAGTATTCCAATAATCGTAAACTGTCTGTTGTAGTATCAATGCTAATTGTAATGGTATTCTTTGCATTGTTGCATGCAATGGATTTCAGATCATTGTTTTCTGTACTTGTATTGCAGGGTTTAGGCTCAATCTTTGAATTCATTGGTTATATCAAAACGAAAAATATAATGGTATCATACATCACGCATTTGTGTACTGATGTATTCATATTTGCATTGATTATGATGGGGGTAGCCTAATGAAGAAAATATTGTATGTATTGTTTGTAATAGCTATTTTGACCTGCAGCGTATCAGTTAGCTTTGCAGCTGATGCTATTAACAACACTACTGATTTAAATCAGGCAGTAAGTCAGGCTCAAAAGGATAATAAAACGATAATGCTGGTCTTTGATCAGGACGGCTGTTATTATTGTGATTTATTAAAAAAAGATGTTTTATCAAACAATGATGTTATATCCAAGTTAAACGAGGGATTCATCACTGTTGTCGTGGATATTAACTCTCAGCCGCAATTGGCAGCCAAATATCATGTTGTCGGAACCCCTACCATGATATTTTTAGATTCTAATCAAAAGGAAATAAATAAAATTGAAGGGTATGTTGATGCGGGAGAATTTTTAAACACTATTAAGGGGATGTAGATGGAAGTATTTCCCTTAATTTCTTTTTTTACAGGAGTCATTTCAATATTGTCTCCATGCATACTGCCGATATTACCGATATTCATTGGATTTAGCTTAAAGTCAAAAACTAAAGCAGAAATTCTTTCATTTACTGTGGGTTTGTTTTCAATTTTTACGATTATTGTTTTTCTAACGGGATTTTTCACAGCAATTGTATATCAGTATATCAGCTACTTTAGGATTATTTCTGCGGTTTTACTTTTGATAATTGGTATCCTGATGTTGTTTGACTATTCATTTGGTTTTATAACAGTCAAATCAAGAAATCATGATGGCATACTTGGTTCATTTGCACTGGGTTTTTTAACATCAGTTGCATGGGCGCCATGTTACAGTGCCTATCTGATGAGTCTGATTTCTCTTCTTGTATCCTCAGCGGATCCTTTTTATGCGTCATTCAATATCATATTGTACTGTTTGGGCTTTGGATTAACATTATTGGTCTTAAGTTTTGTGATGTCTAAAATCAACTTCGAATCTTTCATTAAAAAGACAAGTTATATTCCAAAAATTTTTGCAGTGTTGATTATTTTGAGTGCAATTTATATGCTCATATAATTTTTCAATAATATTTATATACCATGAATAAAATAACTAATAACAACCTTTATGGGCGGGTTTTAATTAAATAAAACTAAATTACAAATTATTCTTTAAATAACGTGAGAAGAACTCACAATAGTCGAATAAGAGATTATAGAGTTATAATCTGTTATAATTTCATTTTATAGATTATTTTATGTAAGATTAATGAAATACTCTATTTGAGGACTATTTTTCAAAATTAAATGGCGATTCGCTAAATTATTAAAAATATTATTAAAATTAAAAACGGTTGATATAATGGCAAAAGCAAAATCTAGACGTAGAGTACGTGACACTTGGAAAGAAAAATCATGGTATACTATTAAAACACCATTAATGTTTGAAGAAAAAGAAATTGGAGAAACTCCAGCTAAAGATCCAGAACTCTTAATTGGAAGAGGAGTAGAAGTTACAATGAGAGAATTAACTGGTGACTTCTCAAAACAATACATTAAACTCAGGTTTGAAATTGAAAATGTAGCTGGTGATGTTGCAAACACCAAATTTACCGGTCACAAAACTACTACTGATTATGTAAGAAGTATGATTAGAAGAGGAACATCCAGAATCGATGCTTCCACTATTGTTACAACAAAAGATGAACACAGAATCAAACTTCATGTATTGGCAGTAACTATCAGAAGAGCAAAATCTTCCCAACAAAAATACATGAGACAAGTCATTGAAGATTTACTCAAAGAAACTGCAGCAGAAAGAACTTACGAAGAATTAGTTAAATCTTCTGTAAATGGTAAATTAGCATCTGAAATTTACCACACTGCTAAAAAAATCTACCCACTTAAAAGAGTGGAAATTATCAAAAGTAAAGTAATCAACTAAGATTACTTTTACAATTCTATTTTTTTTATTAAAATATGATATTTTTCATGTTTTAATTATATAATTAAATTTCTCATTTAACATCTCTAAATTTTTGTGATTTTCTTGCGGAAAATTTTTGATACTTTCTTTTAAACTGATTTTCGATTTATTTAAGCAAAAAAGTTATGATAAACCACTAAGTCATATAAATTTGTTTAAAGATGAAATAAATAATTTTTCTGAAGTTTTAAAATTAGTTAAGAAAAGATTTTTCAAGAATAGCAAAAATTTCTTTGTTTTGTTAAAGACGAATTTAATTAATTATTTATACTGTAAGATAGATACTTAATAATGATTAATATGGTTGAAACAGTTATGATTAATTGGGGTTATGTTATCGCTTTATTTATTTTAGGATTCATAACTTACAAAAGAAAATCTCTAGACTTATTAGGTTCTCTTACGATGGTTCTAATGGGTATAGTCATTATTTTTTCAGCCGGAGCCAATTGGCTACTTCTTTTAGTTATATTTTTAGTCTTATCTTTAATTGCAACAAAATATTCAAAATCCTATAAACGTTCCTTAGGTGAATATGAGGGAAGAAGATCATCTAAAAATGTTATCTCAAATGGTATTGTTGCTTTTATGATGGCTGCTTTCGGCGGGTATTACCTGCCTTTTGTCGGAGGTTTTATTGGAGCTATTGCAACGGCTACTGCGGATACTTTAGCTTCTGAAATTGGAATTTTGCAGCAGCCTAGATTAATAACAACCTTTCAAAAAGTGGATCCCGGAACTGATGGTGCAGTATCTGTGCTTGGAACTGCTGTTGGAATGTTGGGGGCATTAATTATTGGTATATCTGCATATTTATTGGGTGTTGTTTCAAATCCTGTCTCTGCAATTCTCGTTTCTGTCATTTCAGGAACTGTAGGTTGTTTTATGGATAGCTTCCTTGGCGCAACATTTGAAAGGGCAAATATGTTGACAAATGAACATGTTAATCTGATTGCAACTATCACTGGAGCTATTGTTGGAATATTGCTTATTTAAATATGAAACAAATATTTTTTTTAAAAGGCATTGGAAATACCTGGCAGTTTATTTGAATCATTTTTGTTGACTTTTTTTATTGAAATTATTTTGATGCTATAATTATATAACTATTAAAAAATAAATTTACTAATGAATATATATTATTAAAGGTGATATGATGAAGGGTATTGTATTAATTATGGATGGTATGGGAGACCGTCCTTTAAAAGAACTTGATAATCAAACTCCTCTTCAGGCCGCAAATACTCCAAATATGGATAAAATGGCTGCTGAGGGAATTACTGGTATTATGGATTCAATAGCTCCGGGAATTATTCCTGGAAGTGATACTGCACATTTATCTATTTTAGGTTATAATCCTTATGAAGTTTACACTGGAAGAGGTCCATTTGAAGCAAATGGTGTTGGTGTAGATGTTTTGCCTGGAGACATTGCATTTCGATGTAATTTCTCAACCGCTGATGAAGATTTAATAGTTACAGACAGACGTGCAGGAAGAATCAAGTCAGGAACCAAAGAAATCGTTGAAGTTTTAAATACAATGAAATTGGAAGACTATCCTGATATTAAAATTATTTTCAAGGAATCTACCGGTCACAGAGCAGTTTTAGTATTGAGGGGAGAAGGCTTATCAGATAAGGTAAGTGATGCGGACCCTAAAGTTGAAGGCAACAAACCTAAAGAAGTAAAGGCTTTGGATGATTCAGAAGAGGCTAAAAAGACTGCAGATATTTTAAATCAACTGGTTAAAAAATCCTATGAAATGGTTAAAGACCATCCAGTCAACTTAAAAAGAATTGAAGAAGGTGAACCTCCAGCGAATATTATTATTCCTCGCGGAGCAGGAGAAGTTCCGGTCGTTGAATCATTGAATGATAAATATGAAGTCAACTCAGCATGTATTGCAGAAACAGGTCTTATAATGGGAATAGGCAGATTTGCAGGAATGGATATCATTGAAATGGAAGATGTTACTGGTGGAATTGACACTAATTTATATAATATTCGTGATACTATTATTGATCAAGTTAAAAACTCAGACCATGACTTCTTTTTAATAAACATTGATGGTGCTGATGAAGCAGGCCATGACGGCCAAATAAAAGAGAAAAAGGAATTCATCGAAAAAGTGGATGAAATCGTTATGAGTGAATTAATAAAACTCGAAGATGTTTATATTTATTTGACTGCAGACCATTCAACTCCAATTTCTGTTAAAAACCACTCTGGAGACCCTGTGCCTGTAATTATCAGAGGTCCTGAAGTGAGGGTTGATGATGTATGCGAATTTTCTGAAGTTGCATGTGCTAAAGGTGGACTTAACAGAATCCGCGGTTCTGATGTAATGAACATCATGATGGACTTAATGAATTATGCACACAAATTTGGAGCTTAGGTGATTTTATGGTGGCAGCAAAACTATTTGGAACTTCTGGAATTAGAGGCAAAATAGGTTCTGAAGTAACCTGTGAGCTTGCTTTAAATGTAGGTAAATCCATTGCATCTTATTTGGGAAATAAGGGTACTGTTGTAATAGGTTTTGATACAAGAACTACTAATGAAATGTTAGACCAAGCTATTTGTGCAGGTTTGCTTGAAAGTGGTGTAAATGTAGTAAAAATTGGAATGGTTCCAACCCCATTAGTTGGATATGCTACCGAAAAACTTGATGCTGATGCAGGAATAATGTTAACTGCATCTCACAATCCTTCCCAATATAATGGTATTAAGCTTTGGAATAAAAATGGAATGGCATACACTTCAGCACAGGAAGCAGAAATTGAAAAAATATATAACAATAGGTTATATGAATCCGTAAGCTGGGATAAGGTCGGTTCAATTTCTGTAAATGAAGAGATTAAGGCAAGATACATTGATGATTTGGTCAATATGGTTGATATAAAACCTGGATTAAAAGTTGTTATTGACTGCGCATCCGGTGCGGGAAGTGAAATATCACCTTTAGTATTTAGAAAAGCAGGATGTGAAGTAACAACTCTCAATTCTCAGCCTGACGGGTTTTTCCCTGGAAGAAATCCTGAACCTAATGCTGAAAACTTGCAGAATCTCATGAAAACTGTTGTGGCTATTGGAGCAGATTTGGGAATTGCACACGATGGTGATGCAGACCGTATGATTACTGTGGATGAAAACGGTAATATATCTCCATTCGATTCACTTTTAGCATTGATTTCAAAAGAATTCGATGGCGATATTGTAACCACTGTCGATGCGGGCTTATGTATGGATGAATCAGTCAAAGGTGAAGTCCTGAGAACTCCTGTTGGAGACGTCAATGTTGCTGAAGTTATCATTGAAAAGAATGCAGCATTCGGCGGTGAACCGTCAGGAACATGGTTGCATCCTGATTTCTGCATGTGTCCTGATGGAATATTGTCCGGTCTTAGAATGGCTGAATTGGTATCCAAAAAAGGAAAATTATCTGAATTGCTTTTAGAAATTCCATCATATCCTAACATTCGCGAAAAAATAACCTGTTCAAAAGAGGCAAAAATTGCAGTGATGACCAATATGGAAGAATTGCTTAAAGATGCTTTTGATGACATTCGCGAAATCAATTCTATTGATGGTGTAAGATTGACCTTTGAAGATGACAGTTGGGTTTTGGTAAGACCTTCCGGAACAGAGGACTATGTCAGAATCACTTTAGAATCACGTGATGCAAAAAGGGCAGAGGAACTCTGTGAAATCTGCAAAAAAATAATAAATGATAATATTTAGATGAATTATTCATCTTAATCTTTTTTTAATTATTGGCTTTAAAATTAGAAAAAAAATAAAAAGTTGGAAGAAGATTTATTCTTCTTCTGCAATAAATGCTTCAATACCTAATGCAGCACATTCTGGGCATACCCAGTCGTCTGGCATATCAGCAGGTGTTGCTCCAGCAGGAATGTTGTATGCTGGATCTCCTTTTTCTGAATCGAATCTGTATTCACAGTGTAAACAAACATATATAGTCATATTATTATCTCCTTATTTTTTTATCAGCATTGCTAATATAATTTAAAATGTATTGATACTAATATTTAAAATTAATTATTCCTTTTTCATTAAATTTTTCCATTAATTATTCTAGGATTTGCATTGTAATATAATTTTTTTTTAATATTAAACAGTTCAGTATTTTTGGCATTGATTTTAAGAAACTATTTAATTTATTATTATTTTATTAAAAAGATTTTTTTCATTTTTTTTATCAAAATTTGATGGACATAATTATATTTGTTAATTTTTATTTTTTTTTTATTATATTTATGTAATTATATACTGTATATAATATTTATTAAACAAATATAGGTATTTTAATATTTTTTCTTAAGATTATTATATTATGGCTAAGGTAAAATATATATAACACGAGAAATATATGTAAGTTATGGATATTAATTATCTGCCTATAATTATATTCATTTTTTTCTTAATTGGCTGGATCAGGGGGTGAAAATACAAAATGAAAGGCAAAAAGTTTATCGTAATAATGGCAATTTTTATTATTCTATGCTCAATTCAAGCGACAACAGCATTTGAAGATAATAACTTAACACAAGTTGATATTCAACTTGCTGATGTTAATACTGGCGGAATTTCAGAGATTTCTGTCGATGACAGTTCATCTAACACGTCTAATGTTCAGATTAATGTTGATTCTGATAATCAGGTCAATGCAGATAATGATTTGAAGGCTTCAAATATTGCAAGTTCTTCTGCAGCATCGGTAAATGCCAATTCTAACTTATTGGGTGTTGGATCTGATGATTTAGTAGGTATTACTGCAGGAACATTTATTTATGGTGTTGATTATGATACTGGTAGGGTAGATGATGATATAATTCCTTTAGAAAGGTTCTTTAAAGCACTTTATTGGGGAATTAGGGATTACATGCAAGCTAATCCATCTGCTACTCGTGAATGGGATGTTTTCTTGAACAATAAAACATTCACTGGAGGTTATGGTGATGCTGGTGTAGGTACTATCCAAACGGGTTATTTATCATCCACTGGAAGTCGTGTTAACTATTTAACATTCAACGGGATGAATTTTAACAAGAATATGGCTCTTACTATTCATTTATATGGTGGAGCTACTAAAGATGATGGTTTGACATCAACATTGGATTTAACTGACTATGGTGCAAATTATGCACTTTTGGATTTTAGTACTCCAAATTCTTCAATTCAGGGTATTAATTTCAAAAACTTTAATGTCAACGATCATCCTAATACTGTAGATCCTTCCACTACCGTTCCATTTATTAAGTTGGGTGATAAATCTAATCCTAGTCTTCATCCGGAACTGCTGATAAAAGATTGTACATTTGAAAATATTACTTTAAATCCAGAACAACCACTTTATGAAGTTGGTCAGGTAAAGGATTTACATTTCAGCAACCAGTATGATACCTCTTCTTTAAGCAATTTAATTAAATTTATCTTTTGGAGAGTTAGGGATGATGCTAAAAATGGTATTATGGAATTTAATATCTTTTTAGATAACAATACTTTCGATGGTGCTTATAATCGGAATAATGCAATATCTACTGGTTATTATTCATGGGATAATACTGGAAGCAGCGGTCGTGCAAAGTATATAACATTCAGAAATCTTAATCCAAATGATAATTCATTTTCATATAATCGAAATATCACTGTCAACATATACGGAGGTTTCTCTAAAGATGATGGTAAAACATCAACTATAGACTTATCCGAATATGCTGTAGATTACAGATTTATGGATTTAAGTGGTGGTTCTTCCACTCTTACTGGTATTAACTTCAAAAATTTTAATGCTAGTAAGTATTCACCAAGTGAAACTACTTCAATGCCGTTTATATTCTTGGGTGATGAAAAAATTCAAAATTATCGGTCAGGTTTAGTTAACTGTACTTTTGAAAACATTACTCTTAACAAAAAACAGCCTATTGTTAGAATTGCATATATGAATGCTCCTGCAGGTAGTGAGCCGCTAATGTCTGGTGGTGTTATCGATGGTTGTACATTCATAAATAATAATGCAAATCAGATGATAGCTATTTCCGGTTCTCCGTCTGACAATAACCATAGGGATGACGGCCCTATATTTTATGGATTTAACGCAAGTAACAATAAATTCATTAATAATACAGGTAATGCTGAATTTGATTCTGATACTCAATCCTTAGGATTTTCATTCAAAATATGGAATGAGGCAACTAATGTAACCCTTCATAACAATACATTTATCAACAATACTAATGCTGTACACGGTGCGGCTTACTGTATAATTGGTATGAATGTTACCATTACAAACAATTGGATTGAAGGTAACCAGGCGGTTTATGGTGCAGGTATAGAATCTCACGTAGGTAATATTACTATTAAGGATTCAGTATTCATCAATAACCTCGCTTCAGGAAACCACTCACAGAATTCCTATAGGGATGGTAGTGGTGCAGCTATTGCTCTTTTGGGAAGCAACAACTATATTGAAAACTGTACTTTCATAGACAATGTTGCTGAAGGCCATGCCGGTGTAATTGATATTGTCGGTGGTATGCACAATGTTACAAATCCTGACGGTTCACTGACCGAGGAATATCTCACGGCTAACAATACTGTAATTAAAGATTCAATATTCTATCACAATATGGCTTATGATTATGCTGGTGGAGTGCACATTAACGGTACCAATACTAGAATTGATAACTGTACATTTGAAGACAATAATGCTTCATTTGCAGGTGCAACAAGACTGATTGGTGAAAACGTTACTATTATTAACTCTACATTCAACATAAACAATGCTATACAAGGTGGAGCATGTTACATTGAAGGGGAAAATGCACATATATATGATTCAATATTTACTGATAACATTGCAACCCGTGCTATGTTAAATCCTATTCGGGATAATTCATCTATGATTACTGCTGGTGGTGCTTTATTCATTATTGGTAACAATACAATTGTATATGATAACATTTTCACAGATAATAGTGCTATTGCAGGTACAACTAAGCTTGAAGGTTTAGGTGGAGCTCTTTACATGGATGGTAGAAATCTTACATTTGATTATAATGAGTTTACCAACAATATTGCTACTCAAGGTGGAGCTGCATATATTAATGGTGATGGTATTTCTGCTAATGTAATGAACTTTACTAACAATAGGGCTGTTCAAGGTGGTGCAATCTATATTATAGGTAATAATACTAGACTTAGTAATGGTACTTATAAAAGTAATAATGCTACTAAAGACATGAATCCTAATGTTGCTCTTAATGTTACTGGTGGTGCTGTATTCATTGTAGGATATGATACTAAAATAACTGAAAGTAAATTCAATAACAACTATGCTATTAATGGTAATGGTGGATCTATAGCTATTGATGGTCATTCAGCTGATATTCTCAATAATACATTTAATGAAAATGAGGCTATTTTAGGTGGTGCTATATATATTGATAGTGTCAGTACATATTCCAATATTATTGATGCTAACTTTACTGATAACTCTGCTGTTTTAGGTGGTGCTATATATATTAGAGGTAGTGAAACCAGAATTGGTAATGCTAACTTTGATGGTAATAATGCTACTCGTTATTTAGCATTTGCTGTTGATAATATGTATAATATGTATAACCCTATGGGTGGAGCTATTGGTATTAATGGTAATCATTCAATTATATATAATACAACATTTTCAAGTAATACGGCTGTAAGTGATGGTAATTTACGTAGTTATGGAGGAGCTATTACTATTCAAGGTTATAATACTACACTTGAAAATACAGATTTCGAATTTAACCAGGCTATTATTGGTGGTGCAATATACTACAGAGGTACCTTAAACGACATTAACGACACTGAATTCAGAAACAACAGTGCTATTCAGGGTGGTGCAGTCTACATTGATAAATCTGATGCTACTTTTGGTAGTTCAAGATTTTATAATAACTCTGCTACTCATGATTTAAGATTTGCTCATTCATTTGATGATTTGCTTGCTATTGGTGGAGCGGTTAACATTCCGGGTAACAGTATATTCGTATACGACTCAGAATTCATTAACAACACTGCTTATGGTATAAATGAAAAAGGCGGTCTTGGTGGTGCTATTGCAGTAAACGGTTCAGATGATCATATTATCAACTCTAAATTTGAAAATAACCACGCTATTCAGGGCGGTGCTTTCTATTTGGATGGTGATAATGTGTATGTCGTTGATTCAAACTTCACAGATAATCGTGCTGTTCAAGGTGGTGCTGGTTTAATCGATGGTAAAAATAGTTTCGTTGAAAATTCAAAATTCAATGAAAATTATGCTACACATAATGATTTAAGATTCCCAGTTAGTGGAGTATTACAAAACGTGCCTACTGAAGGTGGTGCTATTCACATTTATGGTGAAAATATTAATATCAAATCCTCTGAATTCAATGATAACCAAGCTAGTGCTAGTTCTGATATCGAAACTAGTACTGGTGGTGGAGCTATACATGTTGAAGGTAAAAATGCTACTATTAAAGATTCCACATTCAATGCAAACTCTGCTTTAAAAGGTGGTGCAATATTTATCATTGTAAATGAAACTGATGTTGTTGATTGTAATTTTACTGCAAATTCAGTATTTAATTATGATTTAAACGAAGGTTTTGGTGGTGCAATATACTTGGAAGATGCACATGATACGGATATTTTAGGATCCACTTTCATCGATAACACTGCTTCAATTAATGGTGGTGCTATTGATTGGCATGAAGGTTGTACTGATGGCCAAATCGTTGGTTGTGAATTTATCAACAACACTGCACGTGCTAATGCTGGTGCAGTATTCTGGTTCGGTAATAAAGGTATCATAAAAGATTCCAATTTCACAAATAACCGTGCAAATGGGACTGAAAAATGTATAATGGGTAACTCCGGTGACGGAGGAGCTATTATGTGGACTGGTTCTTACGGTAGTGTTGAAAACTGTATCTTTACTGATAATTATGCAAAAGACCATGGTGGGGCTGTATTCTTACGTGGTGTAGAAGGACGTGCTGATTGTACTAATAATTCATTTAAAGACAGTATATTTGAAAACAATGTTGCTGGATCAAATGGTGGTGCAATAGATTGGCATTACGGTGCTTCTAACGGTAGAATTGAAAATTCTGTATTCAATAACAATACTGCTCACAGATCAGCTGGTGCTTTATACTGGAATGGTCATGATGGTGTCATTTATGGTTCAAACTTCACTAATAATAGAGTAGTTGGTGATAATCCTTCTAGTGCTGGAAAAGGTGGTGATGGTGGTGCAGTCATATGGCTTGGACCTAATGGTCTTGCTAATGAATGTATCTTCATAAATAACTCTGCTCCTAAAAATGGTGGTGCTGTATACTTAGAATCATCTAGTTTGGGAGATAGCAGTAATACTATTTTCTCTAATTCATACTTTGCAAATAACACTGCTGGTGTTGACGGTGGTGCTATTAATTGGAATGAAGGTTCTGAAAAAGGTAGGATTAGAAATTCTGCATTTGATAACAACTATGCTAAAAATAATGGTGGTGCAGTGTCTTGGAATGGTCATAACGGTTTGATTATGGATTCCAACTTCACAAATAACTCTGCTGATGTTAATGGTGGTGCTGTATCCTGGTCAGGTCTCTTTGGTAAAGTACAAGATTCCAGATTCATATCAAATAATGCATCCAATGGTGGAGCTATATTCTTAGAACACTGTGCACATGGTGATAAGATTGAAGTTGTTGTAACAGACAGTTACTTTGAAAACAATACTGCTACCTTTGATGGTGGTGCTATCAACTGGAATAATGGTCGTATCGTTGATATGACTGGTTTAGAATTGATAAGTAATACTGCTAACCGTGGTGGAGCTATATTCACTAATGGTACTGATGGTAGAATTATTGCTTCTTATTTCCAATATAATGAAGCTATCCTCGGAGGAGGTTTATATTCAAATAATAATGATTTAAGAACTATCGGTTCTGAATTTGACCACAATAATGCGGTTCAGGGTGGTGCAGCTTATATTAAAGGTAACAATGGATTGATTTCAGAATCTAACTTTTATTATAACAATGCAACCTACACTTTAAGAATTGACACTGGTAGAGATAAGAATAAAACTAAAGGTGGAGCCATTTATATTGCAGGTGAAAATAATATTATAGAAGCTTCTAAATTCTATAACAACACTGCGAACGCTACTAATAAAACAGCAGTAATCGTTCAAACTACACCTGGTCTTTTAGGTGCATATCTTGATGTTACTGGTGTTGACGATGATGGACTTGGTGGAGCAATTTATGTTGGTGCAAACAACAATAAACTTAGTTCAAACGAGTTCGACTACAATGTGGCACGTAATGGATCTGCAGTATATAATAATGCATCAAACACTTACTTCAGTGATGATTTATTCATCAAGAACCAAGCATGGTCTTATGTGCTTGAAGTAAATGGTACAAATGCTGCTCACTGTAAAGATGGTATCATAAACAAAACATATTATGGCTATGATGTCAATATTAAAGTCTATAATTATGTTGGTGGAGACAATATCATAAACGGTATTTACAATGCTGGTGATGTCAGTGATGTCACATTCAATAGTGTTTCATTCATTATCAACGATGATGTAAGTCAAGTAGATACTACTCTTCCTAGTGATATTAATCCTGTTTTGGGTGCTAAAGAGGGTGTTTTATACCAAGATCCTCGCGAAAGATATCAACCTATTATGGTTCAGGTACTCAGCAATGAAACTGGCCAGGTTGTTGATTCAAGATTAGTGCACACTGGATTATATGGTGATTATTCATATCCGTTATCTGGATTAGATCCAGGTAATTATACTATCATGGCATACCACCCAGAAGATAGAAATTATAAGTACATTATAACAGCTAACATATTTGAAGTGCTTCCAATCACTGATTTAAACATTACAAAAAGTGTTTCTGATAAGTTAGTTACTGTTGGACATAACATTACTTTCACTATTGCTGTAAGTAATGCTGCTAACACAAATAATGCAACTAATGTAGTTATTAATGAAATTCTTCCTCGTGGATTAACAGTTCTTGATGTTGATGCTTCAATGGGTAGTTATAATCAAGCTACTAATGTATGGAGTATTGATCAATTGAATAATGGTGCTTCCGCCACATTGACTTTGGTTGTTAAAACTTCTGAAATTGGGTTGTTTAACAATACCGTTAATGCTAAATGCGATCAACATGAATCAAATTATACCAATAATAATGCTACGGTAGAATTCGAAGTTGTTCCAACTAATTTAACAATTAACAAAACCGCTCTCAAGAAAGTGATTTATGTAAATGATGAAGTAACATTTGTCATTAACATTACTAATGCTGGAAGGGGTGATGTAACTGGATTGGTCGTCACTGATTTAGTTCCTCAAGGTTTTGAATTTGTAACTTCCAGTGATTCTGCTTATGATAGTGAAACCGGTATATTGAATATTACTTCATTAAACTCAGGAGAATCATATGCCTTTGATATTACATTAAGGGCTATTGCTAACGGCACATTCACTAATATAGCTAATGTTACCTGTGCTGAAAATAGAACTCCTGTATCTGATAGTGATGATGTAGTTGTTATTCCTGTTGTCAATTTGGATGTTGTCAAAACTGTGGATTATGATGATACAGCTATTGGAGACGTTGTTGTATTTACAATTACTGTAACCAACAATGGACCTAGTGATGCTACTAATGTTATTATTAAGGATACCTTCCCTGAAGGCTTAGACTTAATTGATGGTACTTTCGATTACACAATACCATTCTTGGCTAGTGGCGATTCATTTGTATTCAACATTACTGCTAGAACAACCACTAAAGGTTCATTCACAAATTATGTGAATGCTACCTGTGCTGAAAATGACACAGTCAAATCTTCAAATGCTACAGTAAATGTATATGTTACTGATATTAAGATTGAAAAAACAGCTAATGTAACTGAAGGGCTTGTTAACGATTTAGTTAACTTTACTATTGTTGTCCGTAACCACGGTAACAACCCTGCTACAAAAGTTAACATTACTGATGTCTTAGATAATTCATTTGAATTTATTGACGCTGGAGGTAATTATAATAAAAATGGTCAAACAATCGTTTGGAACTTGGATAAAATGGCTAGTGAAGAAACATTCACAACATGGATTCTTGTTAGAGTGCTAAATAATGGTACATTCGACAATGTTGCTTATGCAAATTGTGTTGAAGAGCCTACCGTTAAAAATAGTACTGCTACTGTAACTGCTATTAAACCTGTCGATTTAGACATCGTTAAAGTTGCAGATGATAATGATTATGCTATAGGTGATGAAATCACATTTACTATTATTATAACTAATAATGGTCCATTCAATGCTACAAATGTTGTAGTCACTGATGTGCTTCCGGAAGGTTTAATCCTAGTTGACGGTTATGCTTTAAATCATACTATTGCTTTCTTAGAAAGCGGTAAATCAATAAATATAACTGTTAAAGCTATAACTACTATGGAAGGTAATTTCACAAATGTTGCATCTGTATACTGTGCTGAAAATTTAACAGTAATTTCTGCTAATGTAACTGTACCTGTATATAATCCAGATTTAAGAATCAACAAAACAGCTAATGTAACATCAACTAATGTGGGTGATCTTGTAAACTTTACAATTAATGTAAAAAATAATGGTATTATGGATGCTACTGGCGTAGTTATTGTAGATACCATAGATGAATCTGCATTTGAAGTTGTATCCGCAAGTGAAGGTTTCACAAAAGATGGAAATAAACTCATCTGGAATATTGGTCATCTTTTAAATAATGAATCTCGTGATGTATGGATTGTAGTTAGAACATTAACTAATGGAACATTCGTTAACATTGCTGCAGTTAACTGTACTCAAGAGCCAAAAGTAAAAGAAAGTAATGCTACTGTAAGTGTTCATGATCCTGAGTTATCTGTGATTAAAGTTGCACTTGAAGATGTAGTATACTCCGGTAATTCCACTAGTTTCAGAATTGTTATTACTAATGATGGAGACATTGAACTTAATGGTTTATTTGTAAATGAAATAATTCCTGAAGGATTAATTTATGACACTTATATCGGCCCTAATTGGACTAATGATGGAAACATGTTCTATTATTCCGGTTCTTTAGGTGTTGGTGAAAGCGTTGAATTAATTGTTGTGGTTAATACTACTGTATCAGGTAATTTCACAAACGATATTATTGTGGGTGCTGATGATGTTTTAAATCATACTGCTAGTGCTCCGATTACAGTTTACACTCCTGACTTAGTAGTTCGTGAAATATCCAATAATCCGAATGTTATTGTTGGCGAGCCTGTTAGCTTTACTGTAATTGTTACTAATGATGGTGATTGTATCCTCGGAGATGTATATGTTGATAATGTATTCCCTGAAGGATTAATTTACACTGGATTTGTAGGTGAAAATTGGACTAAAGTTGGTAATAGATTTGTTTACTCTGGTGTTTTAATGCCTGGTGAATCTATCAATTACACTTTATACTTCAATACTACTGTTGGTGGTTTATTCATGCCAGAAGTTATTGCTGGTTCTAATTTAACTAGCAATGCTACTGCAAAAGCACACTCCAATAATACTACTGTTGTCAGCGTTCCTGATATTGTAGTTATAAAAGAAGCAGATAAAAATTCAGTAAATGTTGGTGAATTGGTTGAATTTACTATTACTGTATTAAACCCGGGTAATTGCATCCTTGGTGATGTATTTGTCATTGATGTGATTCCTGATGGATTAGAATTTGTCAGTTTCATGGGTGATGGTTGGAATAAAGTTGGTAATTTATACCTATACGAGGGTAGTTTAGCTGCTAATGAAAGTGTGAGCTTTACAATTTTATGTACTGCTACTAAAGTTGCTAACGTTACAAACGTTGCTGTTGCTGGATCAAACATGACAGGTAATGTGAATGCTAGTGCTGATGTGACTATTGTCAATGGAACAGGCCCTACTCCGGAGCCAACTCCAGAGCCTACTCCAGATTACCCTCAAGATGCAAAATCTTCTGCTCATGTTCCTATGGATAGCAAAGCTACTGGTAACCCAATAATCATATTATTATTGATCATTTTTGCACTTGTTCCTTTAAGAAGACGTAAACAATAAAATTTAACACTAAAAGGGTTTTTTAACCCTACTTTTTTTACTTTTTTTATAATTGATTACTAATTTTGATTAACTTGCCATCGTGATGTAGATGTTCTTTAACTAATTTAGTAATTTTCAATTAATATTAATATATCTTGATTGTCGCTTTCATTAAACGAATTACTTTTTAATTATTATTATAGATTATTGATGCTTTAATAAAAATAGGACATGTTTTGTTTTCACCAATATTCTTCTTATTTTAGTAAATGTATTATTTAATATATTAGAAAAAACATAATATTTCATAATAATTTTTAATTAATATGGGGTAATAAAATTGAAAGCAATAATTTTAAGTGCAGGTGAAGGCTCAAGAATGAGGCCATTAACACTTACAAAGCCTAAAACTATGTTGCCTGTCGCCGGTAAACCAATTATTCAGTATAACATTGAAGCATTAAAAAATAATGGTATAACAGATATTCTATTAATTGTTAGATATAAGGAAGAGATAGTCAAAGAATATTTTGGTGATGGTTCTGATTTCGGTGTTAACATCACATATAAAACTCAAAAGGATTTCCTTGGAACTGCTAATGCTATTTCATATGGTGAAGACTTTATTGAAGATAGTTTATTGGTTTTAAATGGGGATATCATTCTTGATGATGAAATAATTAGTGAAATCATTGAAAAATATAATGATTTGAAGCCGGATACATTGATGGTTTTAACTGAGGTAGAAGATCCTTCTGCTTTTGGTGTTGTTGAAATAGATGATGGCAACATTAAAAATATTATTGAAAAGCCTAAAAAAGAGGAAGCTCCTAGTAATTTAATAAACACAGGACTTTATGTATTCAACAGGGATATTTTTGAAAAAATTGAAAAAACGGAAATATCTGAAAGGGGAGAATACGAAATTACCGATTCCGTATCATTGCAAATTGCTGAAGGTAAAGAGGTCATTGGTCATAAGACGGATAAGGATTGGATTGATGTTGGAAGGCCATGGGAACTTATTGAAGTAAATGAGGAGCTTATTGGCAATTTAAAAACTAAGATTAAAGGTAAAGTCGAAAACGGTGCTCATATTCATGGGGAAGTATATTTGGGCGAGGGAAGTGTTATTAAGGCTGGAGTTTACATTGAAGGTAATGTTTACATTGGTAAAAACTGTGATATAGGTCCTAATTGTTACATCAGAGGTAATACTTATCTTGGTGATAATGTGCATGTTGGTAATGCCGTTGAAATCAAAAACTCAATCATTATGGAAAATACTAATGTAAGTCACTTGAGTTATGTTGGTGACTCTGTAATTGGATCTAATTGTAACATTGCGGCCGGAACCAATCTTGCTAACTTACGTTTTGATAATGCTAATATTAAGACAAAAATCAAAGATGCAATGGAAGATAGTGGAAGACGTAAGCTTGGAGCAATTATTGGTGATTCTGTTAAGACGGGAATTAACTCAAGTTTCTCTCCGGGTGTAAAAATAGGTTCAAATTCAACTATTGGATCAAATGTTTTGTTATATGAGGACTTGCCGTCTGATACGAGAGTATTATTAAAGCAAACTCACATTGTTCAGGACAAGAAAAAAGATAAAGATTAATTAAAAACTAGTGATATTATGGAAAATAAAAAAGACTCTATTGTAATATGCCCTGGTGCTCAAGTGCTTGGTGATGTTGAACTTGGTGAAAATGTTTCTATTTGGCATGGTGCTGTCCTAAGAGGAGACGTAGCATCAATCAGAATAGGAAACAATTCTAATGTTCAGGATAATTGTGTTGTTCACTGCTCTAAAGATTATCCTGTTGTAATAAAGGAAAATGTTTCTGTTGGTCATGGGGCTGTCATTCACGGATGTACTTTGGAAGATAATGTATTGATCGGAATGAATGCTACTGTTTTGAATGGGGCTAAAATAGGAAAAAATTCTATTGTTGGGGCAGGAGCTGTTGTTAGTGAAGGAAAAGAATTCCCTGAAAACAGTTTGATTTTAGGAGTTCCTGCTAAACTGATTAAAGAGGTTTCACCAGAACAAATCAAACACATCCAAGAGAATGCTGATAATTATGTTAGACTTTCCAAACAGTATAAGGAAGATTAAATCATGAAACCAAGACAAATTGTTAGTGATATGGACTCATATGTTCCTGGAAGATCACAAGATGAAATTGCTGCAGAATTCGGATTGAAAAAAGAGGATATTATCAAATTGGGATCTAATGAAAATCCTTGGGGTCCGTCTCCAAAGGCTATTGAAGCTATTAAAAATGAATTGGATTCTATTAATAGATACCCTGAATCTCAACTTAAGGAATTAGTTCATCTGGCAGCAGATTATTCTGACGTTAAAGATTCTCAGGTCATAATAGGTGGTGACGGAGCTGATGAAATCATTGATGTTTTAGCTAAAACATTCATTGAACCTGGTGACGAATTTATCGTGCCTTTGCCTTCTTATATGTATTATGAATATTTATTGCAGCAATATGGCGCTAATCCGGTTTATGCAAAATGGGATTTGGATAAAAATGTTTTGGATATCGATTCAATCTTTGAATGCATTTCTTCTAAAACAAAAATGATTTTCTTGTGCAGCCCAAACAATCCTACAGGAACTTTAATTGAAAAGGCAGATTTGGTTAAAATAGCCAGTGAAAATCCGGATATCTTGATTGTTATTGATGAAGCATACTTTGAATACTCTGAAGTGACTAATAAGGGTTTGATTGATGAATATGATAATATTTTTATTATCAGAACAATGTCCAAGGTTTTAGGTCTTGCAGGAATGAGAATTGGTTATGGCCTTGCATGCGAGGAAATCATTGAATATATGCATAGGATTAAACCAGTATTTTCTCTAACAAGACTGTCTTATGTTGCGGCAGTAAATACATTTAAAGATAAGGATTACATTGAAAAATCAATTAAAGACGGGATTGAAAGTAGGGATTATTTGATTGATGAATTATCAAAAATAGAATCCCTTAACGTATTTCCATCTAAATCCAATTTCATATTGATTGGAGTTAAGGATACTGGTTATACTGCAGCGGAAATCACCCGTGAATTCATGAAAAGAGGAATTATTGTGCGGGACTGTACTTCATTTAAAGGTTTGGATGAATATTGGATAAGGATTAGTATTTGTACAATGGATGAAAATAAAAGGTTCATTGAAATTGTTCATGAGGTAGTAAACTAATGTATGTGGGTGGAACTTTAATCTCTTCTATTGAATTTCATGGAAATATGTCTTTGGTTATTTTCATGTCCAAATGCCCTTTGGCTTGCAGATATTGCCATAATGTGGAATTATTGGAAGATGATACTGAAAAAACTTTTGAGGAAATAAAATCTGAAATTGATAATGCGGCGGATTTTATTGATGCTGTTGTATTGTCTGGTGGAGAGCCATTAATGCAATTGGATGCATTGATTGAATTGTTAACATATATTAAAGGCATAGGACTTAAAACCAAATTGGATACCAGTGGAATATATCCTGATAAAATTGAAAAGCTATTGGATTTGGGATTATTGGATTTTGTATCTTTGGATGTTAAGGCACCCTTTGAAAAATATAGGAAGGTCACCGGTGCAAATGTAGGATCACAAGTTAAAAAGTCAATGAAGCTTTTAAACAGTGATGATAATGTTCATCTGGAAGTAAGAACTACTTATGTTCCAACACTTCATACAAAAAAAGATATACATAATCTTGTTAATGATGTTGAAGGAGATATTTACACTATTCAGCAATTTAGAAATAAGAATGTTTTAGATCCTGCTTTGGAAAAAGTGGAAGTTCCAAATCCTCATGATTTAAGAAAATTGGCTGAACAGATTAGACCATTGTTCGATGGTGTTGTTAAAGTTAAAACAGGAGAATTTGGAGAGCAGATAATAGAATGATATTGGAGGTTCAAAATGCCAATTTTATCATTTTCTAGTAATGATATTGATGTAATCACAGGTAAAAAGAGAAGGACTATTCGTAAACTTTGGAAATCTCCTCTTAAAAAAGGTGACCGATTATATTGCTATTGGAATCTAGTTTCAAAGGAAAAAATGAAGATTTTTGAAGCTATTGTCACTGGCGTTGAAGACATTTCTTTTGATGATATTATTGGCAATGATGAAATTGCACATGATGAAGGTTTTGCAAACTCAGATGAAATGCTGAAAGAGTTTAAAAAAATGTATGGAGGTCGTGTGAATCCATCGGATAAATTCCAAATCATTTATTTTGAGAAATTGGATATTGATGATTGGAAAGGAGACAAAATCGATGAGAAATCCATGATTACTAAACGTGCAGATATTCTTTTTGACAGTGGTAAGTTTGATAAGTCCACAATGTGTTATGATGCAGCTTTAAGAATTGACCCGAATGATGTTTATCTTTTAAATAAGCAGGGGGATAATCTTTCAAGGCTTGGTCAATTTGATGATGCTATTAAATGTTATGACAGAGCATTGTCAGTTGAACCGGATAATGAATATATATTAAACAATAAAGCTATTGCTCTTTTAAATGCAGGTGACTTGGAAGGTGCCCTAAAATCAAGCACCATTGCTTATAATTATTCTCCAAGCAGTCCTATTGTTTTGTATTGGAGAGGATTTATTTTGGAAGTCCTGGGTGAATATGATAAGGCATTAAGGGTTTATGATAAACTTATTGTTATCGATGGTGAAAATCCAGAAGTTTGGAATGCTCGGGGAAACCTTTTAACGGATATGGGTCGTTTAGAAGAAGCTATTGAATCTTTTGATAAAGCTGTTGAAGTTTGTTTGGATGACTCTGAAATGGATGCCGATGCTATTAATAGGATGGGTAACGCTTATATTGATTTGGGAAAACTTGATGAAGCTTTAGAATGTTTTAACACAGCTATTTCATTAGAAAAAAACAACATTGACTTTTTATTAAACAAGGGTGTTGTATTGATGGAACTTGGAAAATTTGAAGAGGCTGTTGATAGTTTTAATAAGGTGTTGCTTAGAAGCCCTGACAATGAGGATGCATTTTTCCTAAAAGAAGAATGTTTGGATAACTTCTAATGTAGATTGTGTTATTAATTTTTTTTATTTTTATTTTTAATGTAAATTAAATTAAAAAATTGATTAATTAAATTAATGGTTTTTGTGGGGTGTGGTGTTTTTTTCATTCAAAAAATTAATATTATTGAAGTAAAAATTACTTCAATTATTCTTTGTATTTTTTAATTAAACTGATACCCCATTCAGTCATTTCGTCTGCTTTTTCCTGACTGTCACTTTCAGCGAAACATCTGAATATTGGTTCAGTTCCCGATGGTCTGATAATCACCCAACCATCGTCTTTTAGGATTTTAACACCATCAGTTAAGTCTAATTCAAAGTCAGTAGTGGTTTTGATTTCATCAGCTATTTGTGTCATGACTGATTGCTTTTGATCATCAGGACATTCGATTTTCATTTTACGTGCATAGTATACTGGAAGTTCAGCCACTAATTCGGACAGTGATTTTTTCTCCAATGCTAAAGTCTCTAAGATTTTAGCTACAGTCATTACTGCATCTCTTCCATAAACAAAGTCTGGGAAAATTAAACCTCCGTTTTCTTCACCACCAAATAATCCTTCTTTTTCATGCAATTCACGTGCAACAAGTAAGTCTCCAACAGCAGTAGCTATTACTTCACCATTATATTCATCTGCAATATCATAAATTGCCTGGGATGTTGCGACAGTAGTAACAATGATTCCGCCACCGTTTTCCTTAAGCATTTGTTTTTCAACGAGGGTGAATGTT
>Ga0256404_1005004_pt1 | contig 24120 bp, 30 predicted proteins | sample RumenRJG_01DNA_FD_185990 | JGI IMG/M metagenome (GOLD analysis project Ga0256404, IMG submission 185990) | Bovine rumen microbial communities from Lethbridge, Alberta, Canada - RJG_01 | ecosystem: Host-associated > Mammals > Digestive system > Stomach > Rumen | place: Canada: Alberta | collected... | reverse complement strand
GGAGGAACTGAAAAAGAATCTGAATTTACTGAATAACAGGCCACGTAAATGCATAAAATATAAAACACCTAAAGAAGAATTACTGGGTAACTCATCGTAGGTGTTGCACTTAATTTGACAAATCATCCTTTCAAAAACCCTTTAACAAAAAAGAGGTCCAATCAAACCTCTTAATTGACTTCCGTACTGATATCTAGAATTTCCTGTTTGTCTTCTTTGAAAAATGCCTTTGTTTCCTTGACAATAACACCGCTTAAAGCAAAGATTGCAATCATATTTGGTATAGCCATAAGTCCATTAAAGATATCGGATATTGTCCATACTGTACTAAGTGAAATAAATGACCCAATAAAGACATTAAAAATATAGATATATTTAAAGGCCTTGTTTGCTTTCTTAGATGGCGTCAAGTATTCAAGACATCTTTCACTATAATAGTTCCAGCCGAGAATTGTTGTAAAGGCAAAGAAAACAAGACACATCATCAAGATAAATGAAGCAACTGTATTTGAGAATGGGAGACCATGACTAAAGGCATAGGATGTTACGGTAACGCCCTTTAATCCTGGCACTTTCCAAGCTTCAGTAATGACAATACTTAAGCCTGTCATTGTACAAATAAGGATAGTGTCGATAAATGTACCAGTCATAGAAACCAAGCCCTGACGTACTGGTTCTTTGGTTTTAGCAGCCGCCGCAGCAATTGGTGCTGAGCCAAGTCCTGCTTCATTTGAGAATACGCCTCTTGCAATGCCTGTCTGCATCACGATCATCATTGAACCAATAGCCCCACCAGTAACAGCACGTGGATTAAAAGCACCTTCAATAATGATCTTAATAGCTAAAGGAATAGCTGTAACATTTGTCACCATGAGCACAACAACACTGGCAATATAGGCAACTGCCATAAAAGGAACTATAATTTCTGTGACTTGGGCAATACGTTTAAGCCCCCCCAAAAGCACAAGCGCAGCGGAGATGGTAAGAAGTATTGCAGAAATAATGACAACAAGATTATATGAACCAAGATGAGGAATAGATACAAGATGACTATTTTTTGGATCAAAGAAATTCGCCACTGCACTACTGATACCATTGACCTGAGTAAATGTCCCTGTTCCAAATGTCCCAACACAAACACCAAAGAAGGCAAAGAGCTTAGCGAGAGGCTTCCATTTATCACCCATCCCTCTTTCAATATAATAGAAAGGTCCACCTAGGGCATGTCCGTCCTTGTCAACTGTACGATATTTAATAGCTAAAAGACCTTCAGCATACTTTGTTGCCATGCCAAATAACGCGGCTATATTCAGCCAGAAGATTGCCCCTGGTCCACCGGTTGTCACGGCAGTTGCAACTCCAACGATATTCCCGGTACCAATTGTTGCACTTAAGGCTGTACATAGAGCTTGAAAGCTGCTGACTTCCCCTTCGCCATCTTCTTCACTAGCCACCATCCACTTTAGTGCGAGTGGCAATTTTCGAATCTGCAAGAAGCCCATTCTTATTGTCAGCATAATGCCGCCACAAAGAATCAGGGCAATAAGAGGAATCCCCCAGACAAAATGATCTATTTGAATCAATAATTTTTCGATTGTTTGAAACATGAATTCTACTTCCCTTCACATACTGTGTCCATCTTACGCAAGAATACGCCAATAATCAACAAAAAATCAAAAAAAGCGCCTGAATAGACGCTTCTTACTGCACAATACGATAGTAAGCTCTTGATGTAAGCTTGAAAATAATAAAGTAAACAATCACGAATATAAGCGTAACTGCAATGAAATAAATGCCATACTGCATATATTTTGTGATTGCGAACATATGTAATAATTCAAAGATGATCTTTGAAGCAACAAGACAATGAATACTCGCGACAATAAGTGGCGCAAAGAACATCCAGACAACCTGTGACGAACTTGTTTTCTTAATGAGGCGGTCGGAAAGTCCCACTTTCTTCATCACCTGATACTTATCACGATCTTCATAACCTTCGCTCATCTGTTTATAGTATGTAATCAGAATTGTACCTGTCAAGAAGACAATGCCAATGATAATACCAAGGAAGAGGAAACCACCATTGAGTTCATAAACACTCTTGAGATATTCCTGACGTGTATAGACTGAATAGTTATGATTAGACTTCTTCAGCTTTGCATAGAAGGCTTCATTGCTTTCTCCTTCAAGATCCCAGTTCATTTCTGGCACAATTCTTGCACTACCCTGTCTGATTTTGACATCATTGCTGATGGTGAACATTGTATCAACATCTTTGACAACTAAGCCATATGCATCAACACCATATTCACCAAGTAAATTATCACTGACAGGTTTTACTTTATATGTCTTGTCTTTTATGATAATTGTATCTGGTAACTTCTTTTTGATATTAGAATTCATTAAGACTTCATTGTCTTCAAGCGTTGCATTTTGATGATAGAACTGATTATAACCATTGAGTTCAGTCACTTCAAGATAACATGGGCGGGCACCTTCTTGATATGAAGTGAACTTATTGCCTTTTTCCTGACAATAGATGGACATATTAAAGGCAGTATAAACATTTTTAATATGTTTTGAATCTTTAGCTGTATTATAGACAAACTTTGTCATCTTTTCTTGAGCAATCTTGTAGTTTTCAGCGTTGACTTTGCCATAAAACTTTACCTGATAAGTACGTGGATAGGCATTTGAGGCCATTGTCTGAATATTGCCATAGATGGCGGCTGTTGCAGAAACTGTGACGATTACTGCTGTTGATAAGATGGTAATACTTGCCAAAGCAACAGCATTACTTTTCATACGATAAAGTAAGCCGCTGATATTAAGGAAATGAACAGGCTGATAATAGCTTTTTCTTTTCTTAAGTGCCTTGAGGACAATAATGGAGAATGAGATATAAAGAAGATATGTGCCAAGCATGACAAAGCCTACAGCAATAAAGAAATAGGATACGGCTGAAAGAACACCCTTGATTGTCAAAGCCATAATATAACCTGCAGAAAGTGATGCAAAACCCACAATCATGAGCACATAGCGTGACTTGGGTTCACCTTCCCCACTATGTCCTTTTTGAAGCAGAGTTGCTGGAGTTGAAAGATAGATGCCTACCGTGCTTCTTGCCACTGTTATGATATAAAGCACAACGAGCGCCACCATTGTCATAAGAAGAGCTGTCAGACTAAATGGGAAGTCCATAAGTCCACCAGTGACATCCTTCATCAGCTTATTGACGCCTAAGAATGTCAGCTGACCAAAGACGTAGCCACCAATAACAGCCATGAGGCCAATAAGTGTAAAGAGAACAAGATATTCAAGAGAGATAATTTTTCTAATATGTTTTTTCTCCAGACCCAATATACCATAGAGGGCAAATTCCTTATTTCTTCTCTTCATCAAGAAATTTGTTGAATAGAGGACAAAGATCACTGCTAATATCGCAATAACGATTAATCCTAGCATCATAAATACTGATAGTGTTTCATGTCTTGTGCGTACATAATGATTATCAAGCAGGCTCGCCATGATATTAAAAAGCATCAACATGATACCACTGGAGATCACAAAAGGAATGAGTAATGAACGGTTTGCCTTAAGATTCTTTTTCGCAAACTTCTTCGCAATCGCAAAGTTCATTAATGTTTACCCCTGCTTAAGACAATCTGAGCCTGATTAATGCGTTCCATGAAGTCCTGCTGGCTTTCATGATCACCACGATAGATTTCATGATAGACAATACCATCCTTAATAAAGAGAACTCTTTTTGCGAAGCTTGCTGCTCTTAAGGAATGTGTGACCATCAAGACTGTCTGGCCTGCTTCATTGATGGATGTAAAGAGATTCAGAATCATTTCCGATGAAGCGGAATCTAATGCTCCTGTTGGTTCATCAGCCAATAGCAGTGATGGCTTTGTAATGACCGCTCTTGCAATCGCAATACGCTGCTTCTGGCCACCTGAAATTTCATAGGGATACTTATCGAGAAGTTCAGCAATACCGAGTCGATCTTTCAATTGATCCAGTCTTGTCTTCATGACTGATTCATCTTCGTTAGAAAGAACAAGGGGCAAGTAGATATTGTCTCTGTTAGAAAACTGATCGAGCAGATTGAAATCCTGAAATACAAAGCCAAGTTCATTTCTTCTAAACTGAGAGATTTCATTATCTTTGAGATTACTGATATCTTTGCCATTAAGAATAACTGAACCAGCTGTTGGCTTATCAAGTGTGGCAATGATATTCAAGAGTGTTGTCTTGCCAGCTCCTGATTCACCCATGATGGATATGAATTCACCAGCTTCTGCCGTAAAGTTAATATCTTTTAATGCTGTTGTTGTGACATTTTTTGTCTTATAAATACGTCTTACATTTTTGAGTTCTAATAATGCCATAAGACCTTCCTCCGTTTCTTACATGCTTATTGTATAGGATTTAAAAATGCGCTGCATTTATTTAAAATGACAATGTCATGCCCAATCTTACAGATTTGTAAGATTGGCAGGAAACTTTAAAGAAAATGTTGAACCCACATTAAGCTTAGAGTCAACATCAATCTCTATATTCAACAAGAGTGCAATCTTTCTTACAAGATAGAGCCCCAAGCCACTTGATTTCTCATTAAGACGGCCATTAAATCCAGAATAGCCACGATCAAAGATCTTAGGTATATCTTCTTCACGTATGCCAATACCTGTATCTTTAATGGCAAGCTGTCTTGTTTCATTATTGTAGGAAATAGTAATTGATCCTTGATTTGTATATTTCACAGCATTGGCTATAAGCTGTTCAATCATAATAGAGAGCCACTTGCTATCAGCAATGACTAGCTGATGAATTGGTTCATAGTTTAGCGAAATCTTCTTATCAATAAAAAGCATGGCATATTTTTTCAAGACCACTTTTATGATTTCATCAAGATCAACATAAGTAATATCCATATCGGCATTACGGTCAATAAGCTTAATATAGTTCATCGCCATATTTGTGTATTCTTCAATATAAAACATCTGTTCTTCCAAGGCTTTTGTTTGGGCATTTTCATAGGTTCTAAAAAGCAGCTTAGAGACGGTGATTGGTGTCTTAATCTGATGGGTCCAGAGCAGAAAATATTCTTCAAGCTCTTTTCTTTTATCAATATAGCTATTTTCATTCCTCTTGATTTCTTCTTTGAGTTCTTCAACCTGTTCATCTAGAGTACGTTCTTTTTGATAAGATGGAAATCTTGCGACAAGATAGACAGCAAGTCCAAAAAGCAAAATTTCAATAAAAAGCCAGTAATATTCTAAGGAAAGACTGGCTACGAGAAAGACTAAGAGGTTTGTGATTGCGACAAAGAGAAAGCCTAAAAAGAGCTGATACTCACTCTTTAGATAGTCTATAAATTTATTCATGAAGATAATAACCCACACCTTTCTTCGTCATAATGAAATCAGACAAACCTACTTTCGTAAGCTTCTTGCGCAAACGCGTCATATTCACAGCTAATGTATTATCATCAATGAACTGATCACTTTGCCAGCAATGTTCAATGATACTTTCTCTTTTGGCAATATCACCCTTGGCAAGAAATAGACATTCAAGAATCAAAAGCTCAGTGCGTGTCAAATCGATGCTAATATCCTGTCCTTCTAGCTTACAGGCCGCTAAATTCAAAGAAAGATTCTTATAAGCTAATTTGTCGCTTTCAACGACATAATCATAGGCACGTCTTAAAACGGCCTGAATCTTTGCCCGCGTTACGGCAATATCGATTGGCTTGACAATATAATCATCCGCACCATATTGCATGGCTTGGACAATATTCATGGATTCACTATGGGAGGAAATAAAGATAATAGGCACTTTGGAATGTTGTCTAATCTTCCCCGTCCAGTAGAAGCCATTATAATAAGGCAATGTCACATCCATCAGAATGAGTTCAGGCTGAAAGTGCAGCACTTCCCGATAAACTTCATTGAAGTTTTCTACGCCCTTTGTCTCATAACCCCATTGATTTAATTCATTAGCGAGTAATTGAAATAATGTTTGATCATCTTCAACAATTAGTATTTTCATGATAACACCTCTATGACTAAGACTATACGAATTTCCTTAGAATTACTACCCAAAGCAAAAGAAAACCGGAAATTTTCCGGTTAGTCTTGTTTAAGTTGTTCTTTTAATTGAAGAATGTGCTTTTCAATTTCATCAATGATTTCTAAAAAGACTTCATCACTCTTGCCTGTTGGATCTTCAAGTCCCCAGTCGTCATCAAAGCCTCTTCCTATATAAGGACAGCCAACATTACAGCCCATGGAAATGGCGATATCTGGATCGGGGATATCATGAATCAGTTTAGAATATTGTGTCTTATTCATATCAATACCATAACGCTCTTTGACAAGACGCACTGCATCCTGATTAATTTGTGGTTTTGTCTCACTGCCCGCTGAATAGCTTTCAAAGACATCACTAGCATAATATTTGCCCAATGCTTCAGCAATCTGTGAACGACATGAATTATGTACGCAGATAAATGCGACTTTCGGTTTATTCATCTTTCTTCTCCTAGAGTGTAATAGACAAATTAGCTTTTATAAGGAATACGTTTGTTAAGAAGCTGATCATAATAATGATAATCTTCATCTTTAAAGACATTGAAAATGATCTTTTGAAGAGATGTATCTTTGCATGCATCCAGCCATTCCTGTACAGCCTTAACTGCAACTTTGGCAGCTTTGTCCTGAGGAAAACGAAAGACACCGGTTGAAATACATGGAAAGGCAATTGATGTGAGATAGTGATTGGAAGCAAGAGTCAGGCATTCTTTATAACAGCTTGCCAGCAAGTCCTCATCCTTTTTCGTAAGTATACCTGAGATGATTGGACCAACTGTATGAATGACATAATGGGCTGGTAAGTTATAGCCTTTTGTAATCATCGCCTGGCCAGTTGGTTCTTCGTAATTCTCGCCATACTTTTGTTCTTGGTCTGTCATGTAGTCATTGCATGCAAGTCTAAGCTGGATGCCTGATTTAGAGTGAATGATATTATCAACACAATTATGCAAAGGACGGAAGCAGCCAAGCATTGCACTATTGGCTGGATTGACGATGGCATCAACCTTGAGTGTTGTCATATCCCCTTGCCAAAGATACAAACGTTTGTCTTTATCTGTTGGTGAGAATGTATTAATAGCATTAATGCCCTCTCTTTGTTCTTCTTGTAAATAGGCATCCTGAATATCAAGAATATCCTGACTAATAGGTTCAGGCATTCTGATATTCATTAATGCACGGATAAGTTGTTTTTGTTCTGTACTATCCGTTGGTATTTCAAGATGACGATATTGTGGATTATCATCAAGCAGCGCCTTTAAGAGTGTTATTCTTTGAGTATCATGATCCATAAGTAGCCTTCTGACAATTCTTATTGATTGCTATCATCAGATCATCCACAACATCCCCTACTGTAATCTTCTTCATTTCATCTTCCATCGCTTCTTGTACCTGATCAAGCTTACCATCCAATGCCTGATGAATATTGTGCCCAACAGGACAGTCCGGACTAGGGTTCTCATGGAAATGGAAAAGACCTTTTTGCGCACTGTCATCAACGATCTGGTAGATATCATAGAAAGTAATATCATTAAGTGAAGTCTTAAGCGTAATATCATTTTTCCCCTTACTAGCAAGAATATAACCAGCTTTAGAAAGCTTGGCCATGACACCTCTGACAATAACCGGATTAGCGCCGATGCTCTGTGCTAAAAGCGTACTATTAACAGGCACTTTGCCATGAAAATAATCAATCGCACCTAAGATATGAATGGCAATTGTAAAACGACTTGTAATTTGCATAAGTAACTCCTTTATTAATATGTACTATATGGGCAATTTGATGCCTGAACATTTGTACATCTCACCTGTCTTTTCACTAGTTTTTCGACAAAAGGTGTTGCAGGCTGTGAGAGTACTTTATCCGGTGTATCATATTGTTCAATACGTCCTTGATCAATCACAAGAACCTTTGTACCTAGCTTAATGGCTTCTTCAATGTCATGGGTGACAAAAAGTATGGTAATGCCTGTTTTCTTATGCAAGGCTTTAAGTTCATCCTGTAGCTGTGTGCGGTTAATGGCATCAACAGCTCCAAATGGTTCATCCATTAAAAGAATCTTGGGCGATGCGGCAAGTGCACGGGCAATACCAACGCGCTGTTGCTGGCCGCCTGAAAGTTCGGATGGATAGCGTTCTTTTAATGAAGCATCTAGATTCATCATATTCATCCAGCGATTAACAGCTTCATGCGTCTTCTCTTTATCATTCGCATTGATCAGACGGGGTACATAGGCAATATTTTCTTCCACTGTCATATGAGGGAAAAGCACACTGCCCTGGATGGCATAGCCGATATGACGTCTTAAGTCAATCAAGTCAACATCATTGATGTCCTTCCCCTCGACATAGAGATGACCTGAAGTAGGCTTGATAAGACCATTGACCATCTTAAGGACGGTTGTCTTTCCTGAGCCCGAAGAACCAATGATGGTCACAGAATCCCCTGCTTCAATATTGAGTTCTAGATCATGAATGATTTCATGGTCGCCATAGCTTTTTGTGATATGTTCATACTTAATTATTGTATCCATAATAGTCCTCACTTCAAGAGTTGTTTTTCTTTTAAAAATACTTTTGCGACAGCACTCGCTTCTTTCTTTTCAGTTTCAACCTGATAGTTCATATGCTGCATGCTTTCTTCACTAAGAATATGATCAAACTTCTTCAAAGCCTTACCCAATTCAGGATATTTCTTTAATGTATCTTCTCTAACAACCAGACCGCATTGATAAGATGGATACATATGTAAATCATCTTTCAGCAAGACAGCCCGTGATGAAGCAAGCTGTCCATCAGTTGTATTGACTGGCATGATATCGATCTTACCGCTATTTAATGCCTGATACTTAAGTCCCATATCCATATCACTTGTAGATTTGAAAGAAAGATTATAAGTCTTTACAAGCTGATCATAGCCATCCTGTCTTTCAAAGAAATCATATTCGGCACCAAGTACTAACTGACCATTCAGTTTCTGAAGATCAGAATAGGTCTTGATCTGATATTGATCAGCAATATCTTTTCTTAAGGCAATCCCAAAGGTGTCATTAAAGCCAAGCATTGTATGCCAAGTTAAATGGAGTTTGTTTTCATATTCTTTTTGGAGCGTATTAAACTTATCTTCCTGATAGAAATCTTTGCGTTTCAAGACCATATTCCAGCCAGTTCCTGTATATTCTGGATAGAGAAAAACTTACCACTCTCCATACCTGGTTCAATATTGCTTGTACCACCACCAACACCTTGTGTCAGCTTGACTTTCAGGTCACTTTGATTCTCAATCGCCTGCTTCAGCATTTCCCCAATAATATATTGTTCAGTCATAGGTTTTGTAGCAATTTGAATAACGCCTTTCTTTGAAGAAGGCATGATGGCGGAAATAATGAGCCCAGCTGCTATCACGGCAATAACACCTTTTGTGATTCGTGAAATCTTTTTGTTGTGAGATTTATTCGTAATATGCTTTTCAATTCTTCCAAAAATAAAATCAACAATTAAAGCCAACAGGGCAATCAATAAACTGCCATCAACACTCATCGCCATATTGTTTGTCGTAATACCACGATAGATAGCTACACCTAAACCACCAGCCCCAATAAAGGAAGCAATACCAGCTAAGGCAATAGTCATGGTTGCCATATTACGAATACCAGCGAGTATAACAGGCATAGCTAAAGGAATCTGAACGCCAACAAGAAGTTGTCTTTTAGTAGCGCCCATACCTTTGGCAGCTTCTAAGATTGCATCATCGACATTCATCATGCCAGTGTATGTATTGCGCACCATTGGAAGCAAGGCATAAATCGTCAAAGCAATGATAGCAGTTACATTACCAATACCTGTAAAAGGAAGCAGGAAGCCAAGCATTGAGATGGAAGGAATTGTATAAAGAAAATTGATAATGCCAAGAGTTGGCTTAGCACTTTTCTTATATTCACTAATAAGAATTCCTGTAATGCCCCCTAAAACAATGGCGATAATAATAGAGATTAATGATATCTGTATATGTTCTAATAAGAGTCCTAGAAAGAAAGCTTTCTTTGTCATCAGTAAATTCAGCATTTCTTTTATCATATTGTTTTTCTCCTTTGAATAGCTTTAACTGGGCAGTTTTCATAACATAAGCCACAATGCAGACAATGTTCCTGGATGATTTCATAAGGTTTACCTTCAACTATACATTGTTGTGGGCAGTTACGCATGCATGTGCCACAGCCAATACAAGCATCACTAATCGCAAAGCCTTTGAGAGTAATAGGCTTCTTGTTTAAAGAAAAGCTATAACGATTGATTGGGGAAACTGATAAGTCAAAGAATTCTCCTTCTCCCTCTTCAATGACAAAAGCATCAAGAATATAACGGCTCTTACCTGGATAGACATCATTCATGGATGGATTCTCTTCAAAAATACGATCAATCCAGTATGCATTATTTTCTAAACGTTGTGCTTGACCACTTACTCTGACCATTTGATAGTTCTTATTCATGCCAGTAATGGCTACATGGTTATTATGTAGAAGCTGTTGATGAAAATCTTTACCTCTACTTGTACAAAAATAGATTTTCTCATTCTCTACAATCATAATATCAATAATTCTTACATGTGGTATTCCATTTGCATCGACTGTCGCAAAGGCAACATCTTTAACATCTCTTAATATTTGTAAATAGTTATTTGTTTCCATAATTTTCTCCTAAAACTTTCCTGAATTTGTCAGCTATGCATAAGCTGGCATGATTCCTTATTCATCCAATGTTCCACAATTTTACCTTGATCAAGACGGAAGATATCAAATAAAGCATAATCTTTATGATCAATAGAAGCCTTTGAATAGGCAACAACATAATTTCCAGCACCCAGTACTTTAAAGACAAAGTCATATTGCACATCATGCTCTTGAATCCATATGGCATAATTTGAGATTGAGTGATGATGTTCTTTAACTTCTTCAACAATATATTGATTGGCCGCATCTAACTTATGATTCTGCATAATTTCTGTGAGATATGTTCTTACAACACTTTTATTAGATTCTGTTAATTCCTCATCCTTGATTTCAAATGAACCAAAGATTTCATCATCCTGATAAAAAGCATCAATGACATCCCAATGTTCAATAATGCGTCCTTCTTCATCAGCATGGAATATATCCGTAGTGATCCACTTTGCCCCACCATGATTTAAATTCTGATAAACATGCATGAAGACATATTCGCCATCTTCAAAAGCACGTACAACCTGGATATCTCTTTCTGGATTTCGTTTAAAGAAATCTGTAAAGAATGCCTTGAAACCTTCCTTACCATCAGATACACCTGTGCTATGCTGGCGATATGTCTTGCCCATATAATTATTCAGCACTACATCAACTGCACCATCTCTGATGCCACGTAAATAGAGATTTGTTGCGTTTTGTAGTTTCTTGCTCATTGCTTTGACCTCCGCTCTACACATGTAATATATATTATTACATTTATTATGTCAATATTTTTATTACATTTTTATGTAAAGAAAAAGAGCATACAAATGCATGCTCCTAGAAATACTCGAAGAAAAAGAAAAGGCAGATTATTCAAACATGTAACAGGAATTTAAAGGGAAGCAGTCTTGAATAGTCTAATAAGAAACGCTTTGATGAATCGAGAGATATTATTGTTGTTGTTAAAGAATTTGTGTTTAGAAAATGATTTATTCAAAGAAAATGTAGACAAGCGTTTCTTATGCCTTTTTCTTCTATCAATCACATGAGGCTCTCTCATGTACAAGCTTATGATAACGCTTTCCCATCTATTCAGCTATATCACAATTCTTAGTTCAATATCACTTTCTCATTTTTGTTTATAGTAAATTCTTGCTTCATAAGGTCGATAGAGATTTCCTGAAGTATCTTTGTAGTTTTGATAAAGAATAGTGTAGTCTTGTAAGTCTAGCTCAAGTGGTAAGTTGACCTGCTGATCAAAGAAGTTGGCAACGACAAGCAGCTCGCTGTTTTCATCTTCTCTCATGTAGGCAAAGAAGTTTTCATCCTCTTCAAGAAGCAAGTGGAAATGCCCATCAACAAATATCGGATAGCTCTTTCTTAAGGCAATAAGCTTTTGATAACAAGCAAATACTGAGTCTGGATCTTCAAGATTGTCTTTGGCATTGATCTCGATATAATTTGGATTGACCTTAAGCCAAGGTGTGCCCGTTGTAAAACCAGCATTATCGCTTGCATCCCATTGCATAGGTGTTCTTGCATTATCCCTACTCTTTGCATGGATGGAACGCATGATACCTTCTTCTTGATAGCCTTGCTTTTTACGTTCATGGTACATATTGAGGGTTTCGAGATCCTCATAATCTTCAATTGGATATTGTACATTTGTCATGCCTAGCTCTTCCCCCTGATAGATATAAGGTGTTCCCTGCATGCCATGAAGGACAACGGCAAGCATCTTGGCAGATTCTTTGCGATAAGCCTGATCATTTCCCCAGCGTGAGACGATACGAGGAAGATCATGATTATCCCAGAATAAACTATTCCAGCCACTTCCATCTAACGCTTCTTGCCATTTTGTAAGAACTTGTTTGAGTTTGATAAAAGGCAATGGTGCTAAATCCCACTTTTCCTTGCCCTCTTGTTGGTCTAAGCCAATATGTTCAAACTGAAAAACCATTGAGAATTCACTGCCGTCAGGATTGCTGTAAAGTTTCGCATTATCAATATTGGCACCCCAGGCTTCTCCCACTGTAATGAATTCACCTTTACCAAATGTATTTTCATTAAGTTCACGAATATAATCATGAAGCTTTGGTCCATTATTTGTGATTTTTAAGTCGGGTACTTTCGCAATCTGGTCGATGACATCAAGTCTAAAGCCTCCTACGCCGCGATCAATCCACCAATTAATCATATCATAGAGTTCATGTCTGACGGCTTCATTATCCCAGTTAAGATCAGGCTGTTTGACAGAAAACTGATGAAAATAATATTGATCCACTTCTTCAACATATTCCCAAGCCGGTCCACCAAAGACGGATTGCATATCATTGGGAAGCTGGCCATCTTGAGCATCCCTCCAGACATAGTAATCATGATAGGGATTATCCTTACTTTTCTTAGCTTCTTGAAACCAGCGATGCTCATCACTTGTATGATTGAGAACTAAATCCATAATAATACGAATATGATGCGTTTTAGCTTCACTGATTAATCGGTCCATATCTTCAAGCGTACCAAACATTGCATCAATTGCCTGATAATCAGCAATATCATAGCCATTGTCATCCTGCGGTGACTTATAGACAGGTGAGAGCCAGATCGCATCAATGCCAAGTTTCTCTAAATAATCCAGCTTTGAGATAATGCCATTGATATCCCCAATACCATCACCATTGCTGTCTTTAAAGCTCTTAGGATATATCTGATATATTACTGCATCTTTCCACCATTGTTCATTTTTCATGATAAAACCTCCATTCACTATCACTCTAACAAAAAATGTCACTCTTTAATAGAGGGACATTCTTAGAAATATATGAAACTCTCTTTTCTATACCAATAGGTTTCTTATTTTATCAAAGAGCAAGCAAGATTGCTCAAAGCGTAATTATAATTCATAAATATAGTTTTCTTTTCTCTTAACAGGCTGGGCAGGTTCTTTAGCTGGATAACCAATCACTAAATGACCAATACCTTCATAATCACCTTCAATACCTAAACGCTTTAGCAATGATTTGCCATATTCAGTCTCGAATTCTTCCTTAGCCCGATGAATCCAACAACTGCCAAGGCCTAAATCTGCCGCCGCATTCATCATATTGCCCATGACAAGTGATCCATCATAGATATAAGTCGGTCTTTCTTTGTTTGCGAGCACTACAACCAATTCAGGTGCTCCATAGAATGGGTCAATCTTTGCCCCCATGATTTCGGCATTCATCCTTCTGAGTGTTTCTTTCACTTTTGGATCTTTAATGACAATGATGATTGGGGATTGTTTGCCCATACCTGTAGGGGCATAAGTGCCTGCTTCAAGAATGGCTGCCATTTTTTCTTTTTCAACAGGTCGATTCGTGAAAGCACGACAACTACGTCTTTGTTTTAACACATCCAATGTTTTTGCCATATTCCCTTACCTCGCTATCATTATACTACACGAAAAGGATAATCTATTGTAAATATTTAATGACTTTTGCAGGAACACCGCCAACGACAGTGTGGTCAGGAACATCCTTTGTCACAACAGCCCCAGCAGCTACAACAGCTCCTTCTCCAATCGCTACACCTGGTAAGATTGTTGCATGTGCACCAATCCAAACATTCTTCCCAATATGAATAGCACCTGCCAACAAATCTCCACGATGATTAGAGTTAAGATTATGATTTAATGTGGCAAGAATAACCTGATGGCCAATCAGTGCCCCATCATCTATATAAATACCGCCTTGATCTTGAAATGAGCAACCAGAATTAATGAAAACATGCTTGCCAATATGGATATTTTTCCCACAATCCGTATAGAACGGTGGAAAAAGCGTAAATGTTTCATCTACGTGATAACCTACAAGCTCACTCATTAACATTCTGATGTCTTCTTCATCATGATATCCTTGATTGATTTGGGTTGTGATTTTAAGAGCTTCCTGGGAAAGTTCCTGCATTTTTTGATGGACTTTTGAACCAGCAATAACAGGCTTACCTGTATTGAGTATTGCAATAAATGCTTCAGTTGTCATATCCTACCTCACTTTCCCATTCATCATAGTATGCCATTCTTCATAATTCTAATACTTGTTGCGTATTCATATTATGCTTAAAAAGCATAGAAAGACATGCAGGCATGTCTCTCTTGTTATACTTTATTTTCATATTTAGCTTGTTGTTTAATAAAATCCCCGCTATCTAGTTCTGTATAAGCTTCAATTAATTCTTCTCTTGTATTCATGACAATGGGACCATACCAGGCAACAGGTTCATTAAGTTTATCAGAAGCCATATAGATGATTTCAATAGGCTGATCTCCTGATTCTATTGTCACTTGATTACCATCACCAAGTTTAGCTGCTGTCTTTTCATCCACATGTGTCCCACTGACAATGGCATCACCTTCAAGAGTAAAGACCATGATGGACTTATTTTCACCAGGTCTATCGAATTCAATCCTGCTGTTGGGATTAAGATGGATATCATAATAATCAAGTGGCAGGTATTTCCCTTGAATGCCTTTATGGCCTTGATATTCCCCTGCCAACAAGCGCAATTTCCCATTGCCTAAATCAAATTCCTGAATTTCACTATTCACGACACCATGATAGAAAGGTTCGGCTTTCATTTTATCCTTGGCAGGAATATTGAGCCATAGCTGTAAGCCAAGCATGCGCTTTGATGGCTGAGGCATTTCTGAATGGAATGCACCCGAGCCAGCTGTTAGCCACTGAGCTTCTCCATCATGAATGGCTGCTTTCGTTCCTAAATGATCTTCATGAACCATTGTTCCCTTTGATAAGAATGTAAATGTTTCTATACCACGATGGGGATGCATTGGGAAGCCAGCCATATAATCACTGGGGTTTGTTGAATCAAAAGCATCCAACATTAAAAATGGATCATATAAATCAACGGTCTGATTTCCCAATACTCTGACAAGGCTAACACCAGCTCCATCCTGGGTACGATATCCTTGAACTTGTTTCACTACTTTTCTTAACATATTTTATTCCTCTCTTTGATATTCTCGATATTGTCTTAATAAGCGAATAAGCGTTTGTTTTTCTTCTAACGACCAGGCTAGAAACTTCTCTTCAAACATCTTTTCATTTTCAGGCACAACACCTGCAATTAACTGTCGTCCTTTTGCAGTTAACTTAACTATTGTACGTCTTTGATCCTGGGGATCTTTTTCTCTTTCAATCATACCCTGCTTCTCTAAGTTTGTGATAATAACAGGAACTGTACCATTACTACTTAATATTTTTTCTTTGATTTCTCCAACTGTCAGACCATCCTGATGATAAAGCGCCTCTAATACACCAAACTGGGGCAAGGTTAAGCCATGACTTGAAGCAATCTTCCCTGTCTCATGATCAAGCTCTTTGACCATACGATGAATGGAAATAAGGATATAAGAATCCTGTAACATACGATCACACTCCTTACACGCATAATATATCTAATTAGATATTTTAATCAAATGAAATGCTCTGAAGAAAAAAAGCCCTCCTATTAGGAGAGCTATTGATTATTGAGTTGACGTAAAACCTTGCCAATATCATCATTGATGAGAATACTTCTTTTTGCAATGCTTTCCTGACATCCTGCTTCACCAAAGTTAATACAGGCATAATAAGCATTTTGATTTTTTTCAACATAGTTCCAGAAAGGATATTTAATAATCACTGGTGTATTCATACCAACACCTAGTTCTAAGAAGAGAATATGCTTATTTTGGTGATGATTCATAAAGTCATGATATCGCTCATAAGCTTCTTCCCATCCCAAGTCCTGGACAAAGCTATTATCTACACGCAAGTTAGGAATCATCTCCAAGCCATCATCTGGACATTTTGGTATCAGACTTGTTGGAATTTTCATAAGCAGATTCTTGTCTTCTGGGACATCAAATATGCCTTTTTCATTTCTTACAAAGCCTTGTACTTCCATCATTTTCTCAATGATATCCTGGTTGTCATAAGTTTTAGGTATTGTTGGTGAAACACTTTGAAAAAGACCATAATCACCTTGCATATAGAAGAGTCTCTTCTTATCAAAGTGTGCTCTTTGAAACTGATGATCGACATTAGTCGTAATGACAAAGTAATCTTTGTTTTCTACAAGATCAAGCAAGTTTGCATAAACATCACCCGGTGCATCCATATAGCGATTGATATAGATATGTCTGCTCCACCAAGCCCAATAAGTTTCCATATCTTCAAAGGGATAGAAGCCACCAGAATACATGTCCTTAATGCCATATTCATTTGCGAAATCAAAGAAATATTTTTCAAATCTTTCGCCAGAATATGTCAAGCCGGCAGCTGTTGATAAACCCGCACCTGCACCAATCACAATCGCATCAGCTGTTTCTATTTGATTTTTAAGGGCTTCTAGTTGTTGATCATTTAATTTTTCACCAAAGACATATTTTTGACTTTTTAATCTATTTAAAAACATAATCTCACTCCTTTTATCGATGTTCAATACAGTTATTTGGACATACTGGCATACAACGACCACAATGTAAGCAGTGATGTTGATCAATCATGGCCTGTCCGTCTATGAATGTAATACAGCTTTGTGGACAAACATCCAAGCATTTCTTACAGCCAATACACCCATTACCGACATAATAACCTGAGATAGTTGTTTGTACATTTCCAATTGAAATTGTTCCTCTTTCAATATGTGCAGGATCACTTATATCAAAGTACTGTCCCCTCGCTTCATAAAGCACAAAGACATCCAATGCACTACGTGTATCACCTGGATAGATTTTCTGCATGTAAGTATTCTTTTCAAAGATTTCATTTAATTTTTCATGACCAATACTTCTGACTTTGCCAGCTAATGAAATAGACTTCTTGTTCTTCACACCTGTTAAACTGACATACTTTTGATTTATGAGCTGTTTGTAGAATTCTTTTCCTTTAGCGGTAAGAAAATAAACACCTTGATTATCATAAAGCATCATATCAATGACTCTTGTAACAGGACGACCATTTTGATCATTTGTCGCGATTATGACTGAATGGATATCTTCTACTAATATTTTGAGGTACTGCATTGGATTCACTCCTTTATGTAATATTTTTTATTTCATTTACATCATGTAATATAAACGATTACTTCTATAATGTCAACATTATTTTTACAATTAAAAACATACGCTATCATGCGTATGTCATTAAAGAATATAATGTGATATCGTTGCACAGATTTTCTTGATATCCACCTTCGCCTTAAAATCAAACTGGAGCTTTGTGCCATCCGCAAAACTTAAGATCAGTTCACTATCAATATCCATTACTCCTGCTGTCTCTACGCCAAAATAAAGGACTTTGGCATAAGGATAAGAGATATAGGAAACCTTCTTTCCTGTGATGCCTTGGACATTGACGACGATGATTCTCTTTGTCGTGAAAACAACTTGATCTCTGACAGTCTGGAAGGCCGCAATAATATCTTCACCTTCCACTAAGAACATCTGTACTTCTTGTCGTACTGCATTCAATTCTATTTCTTTAAGATTGGCGATATTAGCATCGCCAATAATTCCCGTTGAAATATTTGCCATATATGATACTCCCCTTTACTAAAAGCCTAAGTTCTCGTTGACAAGAATGACATGGATACGATCTTTATGACGACTAAAGCGTGTAATCAGAAACTGGCAACATACTGTATCAATCGATTTACAATCCATGCATTTACCCGTCTTTGTACATGGTGTGGTAATGTCAAAGCGTCCTGCATTAATAGGTGCAGCGATATTTCTTGCCCTCTTCATGGCATGATCAAGATCACTTGCCACCTTATTCATGCCTACAATAAATACAACCTTTTGTGGCCCCTGGGCGATAAAAGAAACACGGTTGGCATTGCCATCAATATTGACCAAGATGCCATCATCCGTCAAAGCATTCACACTTGAGACAAAGACATCCGCTCCATAGGCTTCAAGCAGCCCTTCTCTTTTTGCCATAAATGCACGATCATAGAAAGTATAATGACCATTATTCAGTGCATCTGTTAAGCCAATTTCCTGGGCACTCATACAACCTCCCATTGCCACACGACTTCCTTCTGGGATGAGTTCAAGAGCCTTCTTTAAAGCTTCATCACGATCTTTGACATAATAGCCTGTCATGTTGCGGCTCTTAAGCCCCTTGATGACAATTTGGGCAAGCTTTTCATTTCTTTCTTTTTCAAATAAATCCATAAGCAAACCTCCATTACGTACATTATATCACGCTAGAAATCTCATGTGAATTATCCCCTAGAGTCATATAACAAGATAACCTATGCAATATATCGCATTCTACTTCTCTATAGGCATATATTTGTTGAGATACTCTTCAATGGATACCATCCATTTTTTACTCATGGCATTATCATTTTGTAAGCCATGGCCTGAATGTTCAAATACATAATATTTAAGTCAACATGTTTTTTTAAGCTTTCTCAAGTCACTTTGAGGCCGCAAATGGCTGAACACGGTCATGTGCTCCATAGGCGACAACTGTTGGAATAGGATTATTTTCGACCCATTCAGCAGCAATAGCTTTGACTTTTTGAAGATAACTCTAATTTTGTATTTCTTCTAGTGTAATCATTTGTCCACTCATGACAGTAAATAAAGCAGCATCCGCTTTTCTTGATTCATCCGTATTCCTACCTATACCAAATATGCCCCAGTCCTCGACATGAAAGGAAGAAGGACCACCATCGCCATATGTCATAACGACTGGTACAGGTGCATCTTTTCCATCACGATAAGCATAGATCATCGCTAAAGTTTGCCCAGCTGAGCCACCAGCAACAGCCATTTTATTAATGTTGTAACCTGCCTTTTTTGCCTGTTCAACAACTTCAGGAATAGCCTTCTTGATTTCATATGATTGCGAGAGAACACTTGCATCATTTGTTTCAGTGCGCAATGTATAATTAATACCTGCTGCCACATAGCCCTTTGAAGTTAGCCAGGCAAGCGTCTTTTCATCATCTTTCTTATCACCTGACGTAAAGCCACCAGCATGAAGATAGACAACTAAGCCGTAATTCCTTTTATCGTAATTATCTTGATATGGAAGATATTATCAGACAGTTTTTAAATGACTTTACGCATGAATACAAGAAAACACTCAACAGTTTTGATCAGCCAGATAATGTCATAACTTATAAGACTCTTTTTGAATTGATTCAAAAGCACAGTCAAAGATTCCTTATTCTTAGAAAACGACATCTTTTCTATCTCTTGCAGGAGGCGCTTCTTACATTTTGGGGACCGGTAGAAAGCATGGATAATTTTTCTGCTTATGGTGTTTCCTTTGTCATGTATGGCACCTATGGCTGGATTGATGAATGGCAGCATCGTGGCATGCAGGAAGATTCTGAAGTCATCGCCCAAGTTCTTTCAGCAGGGCAAAATAAAACAAGCTAAAATTGTCTAGCTTGTTTACTTGATCCTATGTTTATTCATTTTTTCTTCAAAGATATCCATCATAATCTTTTGCAGGGCTGCTTTCTCTTGTTCAGGAAGTGGTCCTTCTTTTTTAGCAATCACATAGAGTTCAGGATGTTCTTTTGCGACTTTTTCTACTGTTTTTGTCGTTGCATGTCCTCTTACAAAGAAGGGAATCTTTTTGATCCATTCTTGTGGGACAAGATCTAATAACTTCTTTGCGGCTTCTTTGTCAGTAATTTCTGCTGTTGATAAACCTTCTTTGATTTGTTTTTGTTCGTTCTCTTTAAAATCTTTTAATTCCATTATTCTACTCCTCATCATATTGAGCAATTTCTACAAGATTACCATCTGGATCATAGACATAAAGACTATGCATTGGTCCTCTTGCACCAACCTTTGCACAAATATCTTGTGTGATTGCTACTTTGGATTCTTGTAATGCGTTTTTGACATTTTCTAAATCATCTGTTGTAATCAGGCAAAAATCATTTGTTCCATAACCAGCATACTTAGCTGAAGGCTCAAATTCACCAGGGAATGTATGTATGTTGATTTTATGTGTACCAAAAATCAAATAATGTTGTTGTCCATTCATGCCATGCTTCATTTTTAAAATATCGCAATAAAAATGAAGACATGCCTACAAGTTCTCTGTCACAATCACAAAATGATCCAATTCTTCAATTTCCATATTAATTTCTTCTTTCCTTTTATAGACGTAGATCTAAAGCCATTAAAATAAGCTCCTGGTCTACTCCATCTTTTGTAATAAAGCCTCTTTGATTGCGGCCATATTCCTTAAAACCCATCTTCTCATATAAAGCAATGGCTTGTTTATTCGTGGCAACAACTTCTAATTCCATTTGTTGGAAGGAGGCTAGTCTAGCCGCTTTAATACAGGCTTGCATAAGGGCTGTGCCAATGCCTAAATGCCAGTAATCTTTTTCAATACAAATGCCCAGTTCAATGCGGTGCTTGATTTTTATGCGATCACCAAGGGCATTTATCCCAGCCAGGCCTACAATTTTATCATCAATCAAAGCACATAGTTGTAAGTCTCGCGGGCTTTGTTCTTTTTGATTGATGTAAAGCACTTCATCTTTAACGCTCATTGTATTTTCTTCAGGATATGTGAGAAGGTAATCGGTTTGGGCATGCATTGTATGAAATGCCGTTAAAACATGATAAGCATCTGTACTTTTTGTATTTCTTATAACGCATGTTCTACCATCTTTTAATATCACACTGTCATAATAGCGCATCAGATCACCACCTTCTTGCCTCATTATACGCTTTGCATATACTTAATGAAAGTCCTGACTAATGTGCAATATAAACATATTCCTTCTTTGTACCTGGATATTTTTGAATGGCTTTATAAAATAAGGTTTGATATTCAACAGTATGATCACCATAACGCTTGATGTAGCTAAAACGCGGAACCTTCCCAAAAGCTTCAACATCAATATAATCAAGGGTATTGAAAAAGCCAAATAAACATAGAATAATCATACCAACAATCAACACATTTCTTACACTATTTAATCCCTGTAATCTTAATATCGTGCCACAAATCACAAAAAGACTACCAATAATCGCATAAATAGAGCCCCATGAACTATCATTAGGAAATAATGTGAAAGCTATTATGATTATAAGAAGACCAAATAGAATATGGCTTGTGCTTAAAATCTTTTGAAGTAATTTTTTATGTCTTTTTATATATCCAATCATCATATTTACTTCCTTTCTTTTTCCAGCAAATAATTCAATATGCTTGAACGATTCTCCATAAACATCTTGGTAATCTGATAGCTATCCGTTTCTTCATATGCACACGGATGAATCTCTGTATCATCAAACGGATAGATATCAGCATTAGGCAAGGCAAGAAGAATGGGTGAATGAGAAACACACCCCTTTTCGCATATCGATAAATTTCAGCCATTAAAGTAAGTTGTCTCTGGGGAGATAACGCTGCTTCTATTTCATCTAAAAATAGAGTACGTTATCGCAAAACTCTTTTTGAATTAAAGTGAGAAAGCTTTCCCCATGGGACATCTGATGATAGTGTTCAGATCTTTCTAAAGCATATTCTTCTTCCATTGTTGCAACATTATAGAAGCTTTCAGCCTTGAAATAATAGCCCCACTTCTCTTTACGTGATCCTTTAATCAATGTGATTGCCTGATTGAGATTTGTATTGGATTGATATGTCGAGAAGTGGTAGTTTCTTGTTCCACCTTCTGGGTTAAAAATGAGAAGCAATAGCCATGGCTTGTAGTAATGTTGATTTGCCTGAACCATTTTCACCCACAAAGAAGGTAATAGGCTTTGAAAATGATAATTGTGTGAAATGTTGGAATGCGTTGATATGGCGTAAATAGCTCCCCTCTTCCATTTGATCAGGGTGAAAACGTACGCCTTGGATGATTTGTTGATTCATAATATTTATTTCTGTTAATAGTAAAATGAGATAAAAGCGATATTCAAGAATCAATTGATATTATTCATATCTTGTATTTGATAAATCTTATATGCAATGACAATAATACATATCGTTAAAAAAAACAATCCTATTTCAGACACTACTAAAGATACAGCTCCTCTTTGATAAAGAGCAGGAAATAGATCTACAAGCATATGCAATCCAATACCATATAATAAATACCGTTTCTTAGGTTTGATGATACTTTGAAAAACAATAACAGTTAGGCTGATATGTACAAACATCGTCATGATACGTTCCAACACATTTACATACATGCTTACAAATTGATACTGTGATGCCGCCATGAAAACAGGCAAAGCTTGTGAAGCTGTTTGTTTGGTGATATGAAATGCTTTATATACACTTTGAGTATCCTGTGTCAAAGACATTACTGCAATAACGAGTTCAAGGATAATAGCAGGCAGAATAACTGCCCACACTTCAATGCCTCCATGTCCAATACCATAGTAAACTGCATTTTCATATGAATGATCCTTTTTCAACAAGTATTTTAAAATAAGATAACGCCCCACCTCTTCAAAAAGACCAGCCATGCTGATGCCATAAATGACATAGACCAGTGTATGACTATTAATCATCCGTGATACAGGATTATCCATGATCAAACAAACATAATGCACACCAAGTTCTAATACGCGCACACTCAATAGAAAGCCAAGCATCCCACCTATAAGATATTTCCACTTTAACTTCTTTTTATATCTTCTATACCAAAATGCCCAGAACGCTATTGGAATAGCCAAAAGCAAGATAACACTTAATGCTAAGAAAATGATATTTGCTTGTGTAAAATGTATTTGTGATAGTTCTTCCATATCATAACATACTCCTTCTTTGCTTTGTTGTACTACTTGTTGTCTTTTTCTTCTATTAATCCATATTGTTGATACTTTTCTAAGAAAAAGCGATACATGACGCGATTACCTAGATATTGTCGATATGTTGCTGTCTTTTCTTTTCCCTCTGCTTTCATGATTTTTAATTGATTTTTCTCATACGCAGCTTGCTTCTGTATATCTGCAAGCATCTTTTCAAAAGCCTCTAATCTATCCATTGTTATTCCTTTCATTTTCTCATAGTTCTTTTTGTATTCATTATAGTCATTGATGAATCAATATAACAACCACATCACCCAAAGATTAATCACTGAAGCATTATTCTCTTTTGCAACACTTTTTTATATTTGTCAACAAGTTCCCTTATTTCCAATCCATCTCTCAATTGTAAAATGAAACTGGAATTAAGGAATTGGGATAAAGGGGCATGCCCCCTTATCCCAATTCGCGCGGTCGCAGGCCCACTATTCTCAATTTTTGTATAAAAAAGTCCATAGAAATCGTA
>Ga0256404_1005002_pt1 | contig 24128 bp, 24 predicted proteins | sample RumenRJG_01DNA_FD_185990 | JGI IMG/M metagenome (GOLD analysis project Ga0256404, IMG submission 185990) | Bovine rumen microbial communities from Lethbridge, Alberta, Canada - RJG_01 | ecosystem: Host-associated > Mammals > Digestive system > Stomach > Rumen | place: Canada: Alberta | collected... | reverse complement strand
GTTCGAATCCCTCCTGGGTCACCATATTGTGGGTAGGTGCCCGAGTGGTTAAAGGGAACAGACTGTAAATCTGTCATCTTCGGATTACGATGGTTCGAATCCATCCCTGCCCACCACGAGAACAGCAGAGGCTGTTGCGTAATCGCAACAGCCTCTTTTCTATTATGGAAAGTAACAAATACAGCAGCCTCTCCCTCAGGGAGAGGGGGACCGCGTCAGCGGTGGAGAGGGTCCCCTGTACGTCAAAAGTTTTTGTACGTTGTCTGCCCCGCGGGTGCGATATCATTCTTCGGTCATCGGGCACGAGACCGCCGGTCCGTTTGGTTTCCGCTGTGCCGTATGGGATCCTTCGAACAGCGCCTCACTCATCTTCCGCATGAGTTCATCCTGCTCTTTCGACGCGGAGTAGACGAGCGCGCTGCCGCCTTCGGGGGTCTCGCCGTCGATGGGCGTGATCGCGAGCTGCAGACGATGTTCTTTGTCACGGCGGAAGGAGTGCTTCATGCGCGTGGCGAGCCATTCCGTGATCATCTCGACGTTCTGGAACGACGCGTTCTTGTTGTATGCCTTGTATGTCGCGGCTGCGATCTCGGCGGCGCGTTGCTTGTCTTCCGTGACGCCGAGGATGGAAAACTCTTGCGTTTCGCCTTCGGTGACGAGTTTTGTGACGATGTAATTCATGAAGGAGACCTCCTGGAAATTCTGGATATGCCAGATTTACGGAAAATCGTGAAAATCTGGCCTTGCTGGCATACGATATTTTTTCAAACTGGATATTTCACTCCGCTGCCGTCTGCGTTAGAATCATGGGCAAAAGGAGTGATGCATATGATTTTTTCGACGACAACAACAACGGCAGAAGCGCCGGAAACGGCGACGCATCCGGTCTTCACGGCGCGCGAGCTCTGCCTCACAGCTGCCATGACGGCGCTCGTCTTCGTCGCGACCTTCGTGCCACGCATCCCGATCCCGCTCGGCTATGCGCATCTTGGCGATGCCGTGATCTTCCTGCTCGCGCTCTCGATCGGGCGGCGCGAAGCGCTCATGGCCGCGTGCCTCGGCTCGGCGCTCTCCGACGTGCTCGGCGGCTTCCTCATTTGGGCCGTGCCGACGCTCATCATCAAGTTCGTCATGGCGGACATCGTCTGGCGCATCGCGGGCCGCAGCGCGGCGGGAAAGTTCCGCACGCTCGGTGCGTTCCTCGCGTCGTCGCTGTGGATGGCGTTTGCCTACACGGTGTTCGGCGCGGCGCTCTATGCGAGCGTAGCCGCTGGCCTCGCGTCGACGCCAGGTCTCCTCATGGAAGGCCTCGTGAATACGGCCGCGGCTTTTGTCGCGTTGCCGACGCTACAAAAATTTTTGCAGCGGTGAATGTGTTTCCCCTGACGAATTCCTCCGAAAGAAAGCCTCCCGCACGGGAGGCTTTCTTTTGCTTTGGAAACGCAACACGCGCTTCTTTATTTTTTTTCTTTGCGGTTCTTCGCACGGTCTTTCGCAGCTTTTTCTTTTGCCTTGACCTTGTCGTCGAGCTTCTTCTGCTGCTCGTAGCGTGCGTAGTCGACGCCCATGCCGGCGAGCTTGTGCTTCACGGCCATCATCGGATGCTTCAGGTACATCTTTTTCGTGCCGCTCTGCATGATCGTCAAAAACTCGCGCGCCTGGCGCTCGCCGAAGCATTGGCCGGCAAATTCGCATTTGTCGCAGATCGGCTTTGTGATGCCGTAGCGGCAGCGGTTCATGCGCGTCATGACCGTCGCGAGGAGCGCCGTGCACTTCGGGCAGAGCTTTTCGCCGGACGTGCCGTGATGGCTGTGGCAGTAGACGCCGAACGTCTTCTTGATGTTCGCTTTTTCTTTCGGAATGTTGTTTTTGATTTCTGGCGGTTTCCGCTTCGGCAGGAAGCGCGATAAAATGCTCATGGAATATCACCCTTTATATAAGTTCAAGTGCAAAGTGCACGTTTCTTTCATTTTACTTGTTTTCCGAACGGATTGCAAGGCGCAGGATTTTTGTTCCGTGTTCGGGAAATATGATTTTTCTGGTCGCAAGGGCTAGTTTTTCGTAGACATCCGCGTTAGAATAAGGAGAAAGTATGACGTTCCTTTGGAGGGGATAACGTGGGACTCATTGCATGGGAAGGGCTTGGTGTTCCCATCTATACGTACGGGCTCGTGGTCTTCGCGGCCGTCCTTGTCGGCGCGGCGTGCGCGTGGGTGTCGGTGCGGCTCCGGAAAGAGCGCACGGCGCCGCTCCTCGACCTCCTCGTCTACGGCTTGCCGGTCGCGCTCGTCTTCGCGCGCGCGGGCTTTGTGCTGCACAACTTCGCGCAATATGCGAACCATCTCGCGGAAATTTTTTTCGTCTGGCATGGCGGCCTCTCGTTTTACGGCGGCATGCTCGGCTTCTTCCTCACGGTGCTCGGCTACAGCCTCGTGCACGGCGTGAGCGCGTGGCACTGGCTCGATCTTCTCGTGCCGGCGTTCGTCCTCGCCATCGTCATCTACGAGCTCGGCATCTTCGGCATGCAGCTCACGATGGGCACGCCGCTGCCGGCCGACGTGCCAAACGACCATACGCTCATGGAGTATATCGAATACCGCTACCGGCCGATGGGCTTCGAGAATATGCTCTACTTCCAGCCGATCGCGCTCTATCAGGCGGGATTGCAGTTCGCCGCGTTCCTCGTCGTCACGCTTCTCGCCATCGTCGATGCGCATCGCGGGCGGCGGTGGCCTTCGGGCTGCCTGTTCATCTTCGGCCTCGGCCTCGTCGCGGCCATCCGCTTTGGCTGCGGGTTCTTTTATCTGAATTCGCATCCCGAGACGCTGCTGCCGCTCGGACGACTGCTGTCGGGCGGCGCGGTGCTCGTCGCACTCTTCCTGTTCATCCTGCGGTGGCGTTCGCGCCCGCGTTTCTTCTATTAATATGGATAATATGGATCAATGGAGGTTCCCATGTTGACGTTTCCCACGCATCACGACCGCCCGCGCTGGGCGAAGCGCATCGTGCTCCTGGTGCTGCTCCTTGCCATTCCTTTCCTCCTTGCAAGCCCAAAGCCGATGACGGCGAGCATGGTCGCGGACAGCGAGAATGGCACGAAAGTCTTGATCTTGAACTATCACAAAGTTGATGATACGTTCATTTCGCTCTCCGTGCGGCCCGAGGATTTCGATGCGCAGATGAAATATCTTTCGGACAACGGCTACCACACGATTTCGCCCGACGAGCTCTACGACGCGCTCGCGGGCAACGCGGAGCTGCCGGAGAATCCCGTCATGATCACATTTGACGACGGCTACAAGGACAACTATGAGAACGCGTATCCGATTTTGAAAAAATATGGCTTCAAGGGCACGATCTTCGTCGTCTCGAGCTTTCTTGGCGTCTATCCAAACTACATGACGTGGGATCAGGCGCGCGAAATGGACGCGGACAACATCTCCATCCAGTCGCACACCGTCGACCACAAGTCGATGACCGACCTCTCGGACGACGAGCTCCGCGCCGAGCTCGTGGATTCGAAGAAAAAAATCGAGAAGGAGCTCGGCCACGAAATCGACTACATGGCCTATCCGACCGGCACCTACAACCTCCACATCGCGAACCTCGTGAAAGAGGCCGGCTACAAGGCCGCGTTCACGATCAAATACGGCAACGTCGACAAGGCAAGCAACATCTACGCCCTCGAGCGCGTCCCCGTGTTCCACACGGAAGACACGAACAAATCATTCCTCGAACGCATCCGGTATACGCCGATCTTTGAACGGTTCGGGTGGATCAAAAGCTGAAGACATACAAAAGCCCTCTCGTACTCGATTACGGGAGGGCTTTTGTGTCGGTGAAGCGGTGCTCATCCGTTTCGCTGTCCGATTCCTTCGCAAAACGCGAGGAACGCACGGAGTGTTGGTGTGAGGTATTTGTTTTGGTGGCAGACGACGCGGAATGTGCGGTGGAAGCGGAGGCCGGGGACGGTGAAGGCTTGGACGTGGCCGTCTGCGAGCGCGGGGGCGGCGATGCGTTCGGAGAGGGCGGCGAGGCCGAAATCAGCCGCGACGGCTTGGAGGATGGAGGCGGAATTATTGTAGACGCCAGCGGTCTGGTAGGGGAGCTCTGCCGCTTGCATGACGGCTTCGAACAGTGCCCGCGTGCCGCTGCCTTCCTCGCGCAGGAGGAACGGGGCGCCTGCGATCGCTTCGCGTGGCACCGTGCCTGTGAGGCCGCGGGCGGGCGAGGCGAGGAGGACGAGTTCGTCTGTGAGAAAGGACTTTGCCGTGAGCTGTGCGGAAGAGATGTCCCCTTCGATGAGCGCGACATCGAGGTCGTCGGCGAGCAAGCGCTGCTCGAGGTCTTGCGTGTTGCCGATGCGCGAGAAGATGGGGACGTCCGGGTGCGCGGCGCGGAAGTCTGCGAGCAGCGGCACGAAGATGCTTTCGCCGATGGAGAGCGTCGCGCCGATGGCGATCGGGCTGTGATCGGCAAAGCCGCGCATGGCCTCGCCTGCCTGATGCTCGAGCGCAAGGATGTGCGTCGCGTAGCCGAGCAGCGACCGCCCGGCGGCCGTGAGGTGCAGCTGGCGGCCGATGCGGTCGAAGAGCGCCGTACCGTAGAACTCCTCGAGTTCTCGAATCGCCTGGCTCACGGACGGCTGGGAAATATGGAGGTCGCCGGCGGCCACCGTCATCGAAGTGCGGCGGCAGACCGCTTGGAAAATACGGAAATGGCGAAGCGTCATTTTATGAACGCCTCCTTTCTTTGAACTGTTTCTGTGGCTCCCCCTCTGGGGGAACTGTCGAGCGGTAGCGAGACTGAGAGGGTAGCGCAGTAGGGAGATTCTGATTCCTTTCAATAGGATAGAGAATCTCATACGGCGTTACCCTCTCCGTCCCCTTCGGGGCCACCTCCCCCAATGGGGAGGCAAAAGATGGATTTAGAAGAACATGCGGACGATGGAGTATGCGAGGGCGACGAGGACGATGGAGCAGAGGAAGGAGCCTGCGAGCGGGCGCGCGCCTTTCTTTGCGACGACGGAGAAATTCACGTTGAGCCCGAGCGCGGCCATCGCCATGCCCAAGAGGAGATAGGCGATCGTGACGAGGTTGTCCGTGAAGCCTGCGACGGACGGCACGTAGGAACCGATGGCGCTCGCGAGCAGGAAGCCGCCCATGAACCAGGGGATCGGCACGTGCTTCATCTGCGCGAAGAAGCCCGTGCGAGGCGCTGCTTCCGTGCCTTCGTGGATGGAAGTTTCGACAGCGACGCCGTTCGTTCCTGCCAAGACGGCATTCGTTTCTTTCGTGACAGCGCGGTGTGCTTCGACGACGCCGACGAGGATCGCGACCGGCGCAAGCAGCAGCACGCGGGAGAGCTTCGCGACGATGGCGGCATCCGTGCCAACGGCACCAGCGGCTCCGCCCGCGGCCACGGCGTGTGCGATTTCATGCAGGGAGAGGCCAGCAAGCGTGCCAAACTGCGCTTCGGAGAATCCGAGCACGGGCTGGAGGGCGACGAGCACGAGCGTGAACGCCGTGCCGAGGATGGCGACGCAGGCGACGGCGAGCACGGAATCATCCGCTTTCGCTTTCGCTGCGCCCGAGACGCCCATGACGGCAGCCGCACCGCAGATGGACGAGCCGCAAGCCGTCAATACTGCAAGCGTGTGCTCGACGCCGAAGAGCTTGCGCGCAACGATGTAATTCAGCGCCACCATGACGGTCACGATGACGATCGCGGCCATGAGGCTCTTCATGCCAGCGCCCATGAGCAGCACGAGGTTCAGCTTGAAGCCGAGGAGGATGATGCCGGCGCGCAAAAATTTGTTTGCGATGAAGGGCGTCGACGCGCGCGCTGCGTCGCGCAGGCTGCTCCAGAATTGCAGCGCCATGCCGAGGAGCAGCGCGAGCACGAGCGCTCCGACGAGCGAGAATCCCGGCAAGTGCGCGAGCTGCTGCCCCGCGAGCGAACACGCAAGCGTCACGACGAGGCCGGCCGCTGCGATGCGGCGGGTCGAAAGCGTTTGAAGAAGTTTCATTTCGGATGTCCTCCTGTATGTTGTGGCTTTGTTGTCGTTTCATTTTGTTTTGCATCCACAGTATAAGGGCGTGCTACACATTTGTAAAATACGTGGATTCAATGAAACCAATAGGTATTCGCTTATATATCAACAAAATGAATGGTGACAAACGTTACAGAACCGTCGCGGGAAGATTTGCTATCATAGAGGCAAGAAAAAGAATCACGGGAGGAATCGGTATGGAAAAATGGGCGATCGTCTATTCATCGGTCACGGGCAACACGAAAGCGATTGCGGATGCGATGGCGGAGGCGCTCGGAGAAGCTGTTGATGTGTTCCGCGTGCAGGATGCGCCGGACGATTTGTCGGGCTACGAGGTCGTGCTGCTCGGCTACTGGCTGCGCCTCGGCGCGCCGGACCCTTTGATGTTGAAATATCTGCCGAAGGTTCGCGACGCGCGCGTCTGCTTTTTCCAGACGCATGGCACGGAACCGACGAGTGAGCACGCGATCACGTCGTTCGCGCGCGCGGGCTACCAGCTCGGTACGGGTTGCGAGATCCTCGGCACGTTCGGCTGCCAGGGGAAAATCAATCCAGCGTTGATCGAAAAGCGCAAGAACGCCGGCCCGGACGATCCGCACGGTGGCGCGAAGAGCATCGAGCGCTGGAAAAACGCCGCGACGCATCCTGATGATGCGGACAAAGCAGCAGCGAAAGCGTTCGTCGCTGCCATGCAGCACAAGCTCGCGTTGAAGAAAAAATGGCTCGCGGGGAAAGCAGCGAAAATCGCAGCAGCGAAAGCGCAACACGCGGACAACTAAAGAGGAAATGTATCACGCCGCAGGCGTCCATCGTGCATCGATGAGGCCTGCGGCGTTTTTGCTTCTCGGAAAATGTCGCTTGCCATGCGACCATGGAACGCTGGATGGATGACAGACCGCTTTTTTCGTGGGGCGGCAGGAAAATTATAATGGTGTAGAGAATAGATTCCGTAATGAAGTGTTGCGGGAGGGTGACTGCTATGCCGTTGGGGAAGAGCATTAACCTGTATTTGATGGACGGAACGGAAGAAGGACGGTGGCAGGCGACAATCATCGGCTGGACTGGCATCGGCTATAAGATTCCACGAAGAGCTTTGAAAGAATGTGCGGATTTATCGTATATCAACACGCCGGGAGTTTATTTTCTGTTTGGAAAAGATGATGCTACTGGACGCCAGTTCATTTATGTTGGCGAAGCAGAAGATGTGCAGAAACGATTGCTCCAACCACATACATTCGAGAAGGACGGCCTCTATTGGACGGAGGCGGTAGTTTTTCTTGCACAGGATGATTCGTTGGAAAAAGGCCGCGTAAAATATCTTGAGCATCGATTTTATACGATTGCAACAGAAGCGAAGAGGTATCTTGTCAAAAATGGGAATACGCCGACGAAATCTTCACTACCCAAACCGATTAGAGATTTTCTTGAATCGTTCCTCTTGAATGTAAAACTCATTTTGCCGGCGCTTGGTTATCGGGCGTTGATTCCAATGCCGTCATCGGATGTAAAAAACACGAAAGATGGGGATCAAGATTTACTGTATTTGAAACGCAGCAAACCTGTACCGTGGGAAGCCGTGGGAAAAGTCACGGCAGAAGGGTTCTGGGTGCTCAAGGGAAGCTATATCCACCCGAATGTAGCTTCCTATGCTCCAGCGAATGTGAAAAAAGCGCGAGAACAGTACGCAGATAAGGTGGACAAAAATCATGTTTTGAAGGAAGATATCTGCTTTGGCAGTCCGTCTTTCGCCTCGTCGTTTGTTTGCGGAAAAAATACAAGTGGATTGAAAGAATGGAAAAATGAGAAGGGAATTTCGCTTGGCGATGTGGATACGAGCGCGAGTGCGGAATCAGACAGCACAGAGAAGCTCGTGAAAGGAAAAACGAAAGCCTACAGTACGAAAAATGGAAAAAGCGACAGGGCGATTTTCCACATTGCTGGAAACAAAGTCCAAGCGAATGGGCGTTCTGACGAGAAGGGGTTTCTTGTATTCAAAGGATCGCAGTACAGCCTGACGGAGACAAAATCGTGTCCGCCGTACATCAAAAAAATGCGCGCAAAACTAATTGGAGATGGGAAACTATCTAAGGGAATATTTCTTGAAGATGTGTTGTTCCGAAGTTCCTCTGGCGCAGCAGCTTGCGTTATGGGAGGGACGGCAAATGGAAAGGTCGTATGGTTGTATCCGGACGGGAAATCCATCAAAGAAGTTGAGAAATCAAAAGAAGATTGAAGTAAGCGAGGCGATCTTATGTTCAACGCTTATCCAGCGATTTTCTTTCACGAGCAGGATGGTGGATACTCTGCCGTGTTCCCCGATTTGAATCATCTTGCGACATGCGACGATACGTTGCAGGAAACGATGGAGATGGCGGAGGATGCACTTCGGGGATATCTCTATGTAGAAAAAATCGATGGGCATGAGATTCCTGCGCCGACGCCGCTCGATTTGGTAGATATTCATTGCGAGGACGATCCTGAGGACGATTATGCAGACGAGGATCGTTTCGTGAAGCTCATTATTGTTGATGTAGAAGAATATGTGCGGACGCATTTCCATGCGAAAAGCCGCCCCATTTGAGGCGGCTTATAGAATGTCTTGTGGAATGAGGAGGATTCTGCGCGATAGGATGTTTTTGTATTCTTGGTGCTCTTGGTATCGTCGCGGATGATCGTCTTTTTCCGAGAAGGGAATGTAAGAAATCGGCGTATAGAGATTCTTGTGCGTTCGTTCCTTGGAGAGAAACAGATTCAGGTACAGGCTGGAATCTTCGTCGTAAATCAAAACGCGCGCATAGATTTTTGTCGGTGGAGAAACGCGCTCAGGATAGAAATAGTAGAGCGCACCGTTTTTCAGCAGAGTGTCGATGTGGTCAAAATATAGGATACGATCGCGAATGTAGTCGTATCCTTTTTTGTTGATCCCTTTGAGCGTGATTTTTTCTGTGTGAATGCGCTCGTATCCTTTGTTACCAAGATACCGACGGTCTTTTGTGATGTGCTGGATGCCGAGCAAATGGCAGAACGACTCGCGGAAGAAATGAACCTTGACGAGTTCCCTGTTGGCAAGTTGATATTCGAAGAAGCGATGGCAAAGCGTGGAACTGTAAAAATCTTGGAGTTCCTTCAGGGTTCGCATGGGAAGATATTCCTCGCAATCGGCGTAAAATAAAACGGAGACGCCAAAGCGCCTCCGTGTGAGCAGCGGTGAATTCTCGCTACCTTCACCGACGGTCGACTCCGCTGGATGTTTAACGTCCCCAACGGAAGGGAAGGCTGCAGCTGCTCGTAGCAACCATATCTTTGTTGTTAGTATAGTGGATGGCGCGGAAAAAAGCAAACAAATTTTCCTTTTTTGATTTTTTCCTTGCATTGGCAGGAGATTTCTGCTATAAAAAGAATATGTTAATGTGGTGAATTGTGGGGGAAAGTGTCACGTGGTGACCGTCGGGTGGTGATGGCAGGATGTTCATGGGCGAGTATACGCATGCGATCGACGCGAAAGGCCGTGTGATCCTGCCTGCGGATTTCCGCGCCGAGCTCGGCGTGTCGTTCGTCATCACGAAAGGGCTCGACCGCTGCCTGTTCCTTTACGCGCAGGCCGAGTGGGATGCGCTTGCGGAGAAGCTTCGGAAGCTTCCGCTCGTGAAGCCCGAGGCACGGGCGCTCGCACGATTTTTCTTCGCGAGCGCGCGGACGCTCGAGTGCGACAAGCAAGGGCGTTTCCTCGTGCCGGCGAACCTCAGGAATTACGCAGGCATCGCGCTGCGGCAGGATGTCGTGCTGACAGGCACGGACAGCCGCATCGAAGTCTGGAGCCGTGAGCAATGGGAGGCGTACACGGACGAGGTCGAGCCCGACGTCACGTCGATCGCTGCGACGTTGACGGATTTAGGTATTTAATTGCGCCGCAAGGCGCATCGGTAAAAGGCGCGAAGCGCCAACTACTATTTCAATCAGAAGGAGGCGAGCGTGTGGAATTTCATCATATCAGCGTGATGCCCGAGGAAGTCATCGACGGCCTCGCAGTCCGGCCGGATGGCGTCTACGTAGACTGCACGCTCGGCGGCGCGGGGCATGCGTCCCGCATCGCGTCCCTCCTTTCCGCGCGCGGCCGCCTCATCGGCATCGACCAGGATGCGGAAGCCATCGCGGTGGCGCAGGAGCGCCTTGCGGGCTTTGCGTGCCGTGTCGATATCGTGCATGACAATTTCCGTCACCTCGAAACAATCCTCGCGGGCCTCGGAGTCACAGCCGTGGATGGCGTGCTCTTTGATCTCGGCGTGTCGTCGCATCAGCTGGACACGGCGGAGCGCGGATTCTCCTATATGCAGGACGCGCCGCTCGACATGCGCATGGACGAAAGCGCGACGCTTACGGCGTACAACGTTGTGAACGAGTACAGCGAGGATGACCTCGACCGCATCTTCCATGATTATGGCGAAGAGCGCTGGGCGCGCCGCATCGCGAAATTCATCGTGGAGGCGCGCAAGGAAAAGCCCGTCGAGACGACGGGCGAGCTCGTCGACCTCATCTGCAAGGCCATCCCGAAGGCCGTGCGCCGGGCGGAAAACGGCCATCCAGCAAAGCGCATTTTCCAGGCTATCCGCATCGAGGTCAATGACGAGCTCGGCATCTTGGAGACGGCGTTCCGCGCGGCAGCGGCGCATCTCGCGCCAGGTGGGCGGCTCGTGATCCTCACGTTCCATTCGCTCGAAGACCGCATCGCGAAGAACACGCTCAAGGAACTCGCGCGCGGCTGCATCTGCCCGCCGGAGATCCCGGTCTGCGTCTGCCATCATCATCCCGAGGTGAAGCTGCTCGTCAAGGGCCACAAGGCGGGCGCGCGCGAGCTCGCAGGAAATTCCCGTGCGAAGAGCGCGAAGCTTCGTGTCGCAGAAAAGCTGCCACCCTTTCTTGAGGAAGGGGGTGCTGCTTGATGCCGGCAAGTGCCCATAAATATTACGAAGAATACGAAGAACCGGCAGCGCGGGCTCCACGCCCGAAACGACCGCCGCGCCCGCGCGTGATGCTGAACCAGAAATGGCGTTCGCGCCTGACGTGGAGCATCCTGATCGTCGCGGTGCTCGCGCTCGCGCTGACGATGCGCGCCGGTCTCAGCGCGAACCGCGGCTATGCGCTCGTCAAGACGCAGCAGCAGGCCGCGCAGATCGAGCAGGAGAACGAGCGCCTCAAAATCGACATCGCGAAGCTGAAATCGCCGAAGCGCATCAAGGATATCGCGACGAGCCGTCTCGGCATGGAAGTGCCGCAGAACGTCTATTTCACGCACAAGGCGAAAACACAACAAAACCATTGAGAAAAACGAAGCGGTTGCCCCCGATTGCAGCCGCTTTTTTCGTGCAAATATTTTTCTCGCATTTTTTGCATCAACAGGGCATTTTCCCCCTACAAAAATAGAGAACTTCGATATATAATGAGGGACGGTTCATTTAGTATCAGCTATTAACAATTTGGGAGGACCAACATAAATGAAAAAACTCAGCCAGCTCGCCGCGCTCGTCCCGGGCGCCGAGCTCATTGGTGTTGATAAAGAGATCACGAGCATCCAGCACGATTCGCGCAAGGTGGAGCAGGGGACGCTCTTCGTCGCCATTCCTGGCGTGCATGTCGATGGACACAAATTCATCCCACAGGCCGTGAAGGCCGGCGCGGTCGCCGTCTTGACGACGCGTCGTGACGCAGCGGTGCCCGAAGGCGTCACGCTCCTCGTCGTGCCGGAGCTCCAGAGCGCGCTCGACACGATCGTGCCGTTCTTCCATGATTATCCGGCGCGCGCGATGCGCGTCATCGGCATCACGGGCACGAATGGCAAGACGACGACGAGCTACCTGACGCGCGCGATCCTGCGCCATGCGGGCAAGAAGGTCGGCCTCATCGGCACGATCCAGATCATGATCGAGGACGAGGCGCTGCCGATCCACAACACGACGCCGGATGTCGTCGAGCTCCAGAACACGCTCGCGATCATGCGCGACAAGGGCATGGACGACGTCGTCATGGAAGTCTCGTCGCACGCGCTTGACCAGAACCGCGTGGCCGGCATCGAGTTCGACACGGCAGTGTTCACGAACCTCACGCAGGATCATCTCGACTACCACAAGACGATGGAAAATTACAAGCTCGCGAAAGCGAAACTTTTCGAGAGCGTGAGCGCGGTGGGAACGAAGCAGGGCAAGACGGCCGTCGTCAACATCGACGACGCGGCGGGCCAGACGATGCTCGACCATGCGTCGTGCGACCACCTGACGTATGGCATCCATGCCGAAAACGCGGCGCTGCGCGCGACGGATATCGACGTGCGGGCGGACGGCGCGCACTTCACGCTGAATCACGCATCGTTTGGTGAGATGCCGCTCGCGCTGCACATCACGGGCATCTTCAATGTCTACAACGTCATGAGCGCCGTCGGCGCGGCGCTTGCCGAGCACATCGCGCCGGAGCACATCCGCGCCGTGCTCGAGAGCTTCACGGCCGTGCCGGGGCGCTTCGAGCTCGTGAAAGCCGGACAGGATTTTTCCGTCATCGTCGATTACGCGCATACGCCGGATGGCGTCGAGAACGTGCTGAAGACGGCACGCGAGATCGCAAAGCGCCAGATCATTGCCGTCTTTGGCTGCGGCGGTGACCGCGACCGCACGAAGCGCCCGATCATGGGCTGCCTCGCGGCCGAGCTCGCCGATGTCGTCATCGCGACGAGCGACAACCCGCGCTCCGAGGACCCGAATTTCATCCTCAGTGAAGTCGAAGCGGGCGTCAAAGAGAAAATCGGCGACAAGCACCACGAACTCATTCCCGACCGCCATGAGGCGATTTTCCGTGCCATCGAGCTCGCGCAGACCGATGACATCGTCGTCATCCTCGGCAAAGGCCACGAAGATTATCAGATTTTGAAAGACAAGACGATCCATTTCGACGACCGCGAGCAGGCGCGCATGGCGATTGCGCAGAAGCTTGGAAAGGAGAACGCCTAAATGCCAGCATTCAGTGTCCGTGACTTCCTCATTGCTACGAAGGCAAAAGCGGCGCATGCCGAGCCGGAAATCACGGAGTTCTCCGATATCGTGACCGATACGCGCAAAATTACAGACGGCGTGCTCTTTATCGCGCTGAAGGGCGAGCGCTTCAATGGCGAGGACTTTGCCGTGGAAGCTGTGAAAAAAGGCGCAAAAGGCGTTGTCGTCAGCGAAACGTGCGAAGCGGAAAAGTATAACGATATCACAGGCGCGGACGTGTTCACTGTGAAAGACACGCTGCATGCCTATCAGCAGCTCGCGCATGCGTGGCGCGAAAAATTCGACATTCCCGTCGTTGCCATCACGGGCTCGAACGGCAAGACGACGACGAAAGACCTGACGGCCGCCGTGCTCAGCGCGCGCGGCCCCGTGCTGAAGACGCAGGCGAATTTCAACAACGAAATCGGCCTGCCAATGACGCTTTTGGGATTAACGGAAGAACATACGGCGGCTGTCGTCGAGATCGGCATGCGCGGCTTCCACCAGATTGAGGCCATGGCGCCGATTGCCGCGCCTGAGATCGGCATCGTGACGAACGTCGGCGAGACGCATATGGAGCTCCTCGGCTCCCTCGAGAATATCGCGAAGGCGAAGAGCGAGCTCGTTGAGGCCATCCCAGAGGGCGGCACGGTCATTCTCAATGCCGACAACGAATATGTCGCGCGCATGCGCTCGAAAGCGAAGAAGGGCGTGCGCGTGCTGACGTTCGGCCTCGATCATCCGGCAAACGTCAAGGGCGACAACGTTCGGACAGACGGGCAGACAACGACGTTTGACGTGACATTCGCGGGCGAGACGCACGCGTATACGGTCGCCATGGTCGGCCGTCACAACGTCGAGAACGCGCTCGCGGCCATCGCCTGCGGCTTTGCCATGGGCGAAACGCCCGCGCAGATTGCGGATGGTCTCACGCACCTCGAAGCGACGAAAATGCGTTTCGAAGTCGAAGACGTCAAAGGATACCATGTCATCAACGACGCGTACAACGCGAGCCCGATGTCGATGAAAGCGGCGATCGAGACGCTCTCGGAGCTCACGAAAGGCCGCAAGGTTGCTGTGCTCGGCGATATGCTCGAGCTCGGTGACATCTCCGTCGATGCGCACCGCGCCGTCGGCCGCGAGGTCGCGGAGCATGGTTTCGCCGCGCTCGTCACGCGCGGCACGATGGGCGAGGAAATCGCAGCAGGCGCGGAAGCGGCCGGCCTGAAAGCCGTCTACCGCGCGGCCTCGCACGAGGAAGCGGCGGACATCCTCCATCGCATCCTCCAGCCCCGCGACGCCGTGCTGTTCAAGGGGTCACGCGGCATGAAGATGGAAGAGATTATTAAGTTATTGTTAAGATAACCCTTAGTGCTTCAGCACTTAGGGATATCTTAGCCATTTGCCGTCAGGCAAATAGCATCCTTTATTCTATAGTTAGGTGGAATCCATGCTACAGCAAGTCATCATCGCGGCAGCCGTCGCCGCGGGCTTCGTGCTCATGACGGGACCGTTTTTCATCCCAGAATTGCACAAGCTGAAATTCGGCCAGAGCATCCGCGAGGAAGGTCCGAAGAGCCATCAGGCAAAGAGCGGCACGCCGACGATGGGCGGCATCATGATCATCCTCGGCATCACGATCGCAACGCTCATCGCCGCGCCGTGGTCGACGGAAATCATGCTCGCACTCTTCATCATGCTCGGTCATTTCGTGCTCGGCTTCCTCGATGACTACATCAAAGTCGTCAAGAAGCGCAACCTCGGCCTCAAGGCGCGGCAGAAACTCGCAGGACAGATCCTCATCGCCGCCATAACGATGTACATCGGCACGCAGGTGCTCGGCATCGACACGGGCATCTGGATTCCGGGCGTGAATGTGAATGTCGATCTCGGCTGGCTCTACTATCCGCTCGTGCTGTTCGTGCTCGTCGGCACGTCGAATGCCGTGAACCTCACGGACGGCCTCGATGGCCTCGCTTCGGGTGAGATGGCGATTGCCGCGAGCGCGTTTGCCGTCGTCTCCGCGCTCACGGGGCACAGTGACCTCGCGCTGTTCTGCGTCGCCATCGCGGGTGCCTGCCTCGGCTTCCTGCGCTTCAATGCGCACCCGGCAAAAGTTTTCATGGGCGACACGGGCAGCCTCGCCCTCGGCGGCGCGCTCGCGGCCGTCGGCATCCTCACGCACACGGAACTCCTGCTCGTCGTCATCGGTTTCGTCTTCGTCTGCGAAGCGCTCTCCGTCATCATCCAGGTCATCTCGTTTCAGACGACAGGCAAGCGCGTGTTCCGCATGAGCCCGATCCACCATCATTTCGAGCTCGGCGGCTGGTCCGAGTGGAAAGTCGTCACGGTTTTCTGGCTCGTCGGTTTGGTGGCAAGCGTGGCAGGGCTGTCGCTCATGCCTTGAAGTTATTACGAGGGGGCGAATGGCCCTCTACCTACGCCTCCCCCTCAACCGCAAGCGGTATAAGCGACCTCTAAGCGCTAAAGCGCTAAGAGTCTGCTTATGGGGGAGGTGCCGAGCGAATGCGAGGCGGAGAGGGTCACGCAGTCACAAGATTCACGATTCTATCGAAAGGATAGAGAATCAACGTACGCCGCTACCCTCCTTTGGAGAATTGAAAGGATACGATACTTATGCCATTCACGGCAAAACACATGCTCGTCATCGGCGCGGGCGTCAGCGGGTTCGCGGCGGCGGAGATCGGCCGGAAATACGGCGCGGCCGTCACGCTCTCGGACGCGAAAGCGGAGGCCGATCTGCATTTTGATTTCGAGCCGATGCGAAAGCTCGGTGTCGAGCTCGTTTTCGGCCCGCAGGACGAGAGCCTGCTTGAAGGCAAAGACCTCGTCGTCGTCGCGCCGGCCGTGCCCGTGCGCATCCCGCTCGTGCAGGCGGCGTACCAGAAGGGCATCCGCGTCGCGAGCGAGGTCGAGCTCGCGCAGGATATCGCGCAGTCGCCATTTTTTGCCGTGACGGGCACGAATGGCAAGACGACGACAACGACGCTCCTCGGTCGTTTGCTCGAAACGAAATACGGCAAGGAAAAGACGGGCGTCGGCGGCAACATCGGCATTGCCCTGTCGCTCGTGGCGGACAAGATCGGCGCGGGCGGCGCGATCGCGGCGGAGATTTCGAGCTTCCAGATGGAGGCGAGCGCGCAGTTCCATCCGCATGTCTCCGCGATGTTGAACGTCACGCCCGACCATATCATCCGCCACGGCTCGATGGACGTCTATCAGGCCATGAAAGAGCGCATTTTCGCGCACGAAACGGCGGGCGATTTCGTCGTACTGAACTATGACGATGAGCGCGTGCGCGGCATGAAGGCACGCGTGCCCGAAGGCGTGCGTGTCTGCTATTTCAGCCGCAAGGAAGACCTTGACGAAGGCGTGGTTTTGAAAGACGACACGATTGTCCTGCGTTGGGACGGGCAGGAAATTCCGTTCGTTACCACGGAAGAACTCGGCATCAAAGGCCCGCACAACGTGGAAAATGCGATGGCGGCGATTGCCGTTGCGTACTTCGCTGGCTGCAGCGCAGAAGCGATGAAACCCGTGCTCAAATCGTTCGTCGGCGTCGAGCATCGCATCGAATATTTTGCGAAGGTCGATGGCGTCAAATACTACAATGATTCCAAGGCCACGAATACGGACTCGGCCATCAAGGCGCTCGAGACGTTTGAGCACATCATCCTGATTGCGGGCGGCGATGACAAGAAGACCGATCTCACGGCGTTCATGGCGAAGGTCAAAGAGCGCTGCGATGCGCTGATCCTCATCGGCGATGCAGCTATGCGTTTCCGCGAGGCCGCGGCGGATGCCGGCTTCCCCGAAGATCAGATTTACGCGGCGGGCTACTCCATGCCGCGCGCCGTGCAGATCGCCCATGCGCTCGCGCTCGTCGGCCAGACGGTGCTGCTGTCACCGGCCTGCGCCAGCTTTGACATGTACCCGGACATGGCGCATCGCGGCCGCGACTTCAAACGGCTCGTCTGCGCGCTGCCAGGCAACGTGGAACTCCCAGAGGACCTCGTGGAAAAAGACGGAGGCCATGCATGAACATCATCGTATCGGGCGGCGGCACGGGCGGCCATATCTATCCGGCCATCACGCTGATCCGCACGCTCCGGAAGAAGGTGCCGGACGCCCGTTTCCTCTACGTCGGCACGAAGCGCGGCCTCGAATCCGACATCGTGCCGAAAGAAGGCCTGCCGTTCGAGACCATCGACTTGCAGGGCTTCGAGCGCCATTTCACCGTCGATAATTTTCGCCGTGCCGCGAAAGCCATGCTCGGCGTCGCGAAAGCGCGCCACGTCGTGAAGCATTTTCACCCCGACGCCGCCATCGGCACGGGCGGCTACGTCTGCGGGCCGATTTTGCTCGCTGCGAGCCTGGCAGGCGTTCCTACTTTGATTCAAGAACAAAACGTCGTGCCGGGCATCACGAACAAGATTCTTTCCCATTTCGTGACGAGAATTGCAGCGGGCACGGAAGATGCCGTGCAGCATTTTCCCAAGGAGAAGACCGTCTTCACAGGCAACCCGATCCGCCGCGAAGTTTTGACGGCGCAAAAGGAAGACGGCCTGCGCGAATACGGCTTCTCGGCAGACAAGCCCGTCGTGCTCGTCTCGGGCGGCAGCCGCGGCGCGCGCAGCCTGAACTGCGCCATGGTCGGCGTGCTCAAGGAAGCGCAGAAGCACCCGGAAGTCCAGTTTCTCCACGCGACGGGCAAAGGCGAATACGACGCGCAGATGCAGCGTCTCGCCGATGCGGGCGTTGACCTCGCTTCCGCGCCGCACATCCAAGTGAAACCGTACCTTTACAATATGCCGCAGGCCATGGCCATGGCGGATCTCGCGATTTTCCGCGCGGGCGCGACCGGCCTCGCCGAGCTCACGGCGCGCGGCATCCCCGCCATCCTCGTGCCGTATCCGTACGCGGCGGAGAACCATCAAGAACACAACGCACGCGCCTGCGAGACGGCCGGCGCGGCGCGCATGATCCTCGACCGCGAGCTCACGAGCGAGCGGCTCGGCAGCGTCTTGATGGAACTTTTCAGCGAGCCGGGCAAGCTCCAGGCCATGGCGGCCGCGAGCAAGGCGATGGGCCGTCCCGAAGCAGCGGACACGATTGCCGATATGGTCATTGACATGCAGAAGAAATGAGGCATCCATTGTGAAAAAATCTTTGAAAGAACTCCAGGGCATCGAGCATGTCCATTTCGTCGGCATCGGCGGCGCCGGCATGAGCCCGCTTGCCAAATGCCTCTGCGAACTCGGCTATGATGTCACGGGCTCGGATCGCGACGACTCTGATGTCATCGAAGTCCTGAAAAAACTCGGCGCGCGCATCTCGCTCGGCGGTCAGAAGGCTGAAAACGTGCGCGGTGCGGACGCCATCGTCGTCTCGACGGCCATCCCGTATGATAATCCGGAAGTCCTCGCGGCGCGCGACCTCGGCATCACGAAGCTCCATCGCTCGGACATCAATGCGGCGCTCGTCAATGAGTACAAGGGTATCGCCGTCGCCGGCTCGCACGGCAAGACGACGACCACGTCCATGCTCGGCGTCACGCTCGACGCGGCCGGCGTCTCGCCAACGATCGTCGTCGGCGGCGAAGTGCCGGATCTCGGTACGAACGCGAAAGTCGGTACCGGCGACTACCTCGTGTCCGAAGCGGACGAGAGCGATGGCACGTTCCTGAAACTCCATCCGTACATCGCCGTCGTCACGAACGTCGAAGACGACCACATGGATCACTACGGCACGATGGAGAACATCATCAAGGCCTTCACGCAGTTCATCGAGAATACGAAGGAGCAGGACGGCTATGCTGTGCTCTGCTTCGAGAACAAAAATCTGCGTGACATTGCGAAAAAAATTGATCGCAAATATTATTCGTACGCCATCGACGAACCGGCCGACTACCAGGCAAAGAACATCGGCGCGGCAGGCAAGGGCATCCAGTTCGACGTCTATCACGGGGACGAACAGCTCGGCCACGTCACGCTGAACATCCCGGGCCGCCACAATGTGCTCGATGCGATGGCCTGCATCGTTACGGGGCTGTCCATCGGCGTGCCGTTTGAAAAAATGGCGGCCGGCCTCGCCGCGTTCCACGGCGCGAAGCGCCGCTTCCAGACAAAAGGCCACGAGCAGGGCGTCTGGGTCGTCGATGACTACGCGCACCATCCGACGGAAATCGCCGCGACGCTCAAAGCCGCGAAAGAGACAAACCCGAAACGCCTCATCTGTGCATTCCAACCGCACCGCTACTCGCGCACGCAGCTCTTGCATGAAGAATTCGGCAAGGCGTTCGTCGATGCCGACATCCTCGTGCTGACAGACGTCTACGCCGCCGGCGAAGCACCGATCGAAGGCATCAGTGGCGAGACAATCAAAGAGGAAGTCGAGCGTCAGACGGGGGCCAAGGTCATTTACATCAAAGACCGCAAGGACGTTGCCACCAAGCTCAAAGAACTCGCTGAGGACGGCGACCTCGTCATGACCATGGGCGCCGGCGATATCTACAAGACGAGCGAAGAACTTGTGAGTATGTTGAAGAACAATCATTAAGTTAAGAGGTGGGACTCCACGAACAATAGCAGCCTCTCCCTCAGGGAGAGGGGGACCGCGAAGCGGTGGAGAGGGTCCCCTGTACGTCAAAAGAATTCGTACGTTGTAACGTTTCGCGGGTGCGCGCACGTTATTGAAGGAACAAGTGAGGAATAATTTCATGAAAAACGATAAAATCGTCGTCATCATGGGCGGCACCTCCACGGAGGCCGAAATCTCCCGCCAGACGGGCACGGCCATCCTGAACGCATTGAAGTCCAAAGGTTATCACGCAGTCCCGATGGAACTCCATCCGCAGACCTTCGCGGAAGAAATCCGCAAAGCCGATCCCGCCATCGTCTTCAATGCGCTGCATGGCAAATTCGGCGAAGACGGCCTGATCCAGGGCACGCTCGACATGCTCGGCATCCCGTACACGGGCTCGGGCGTGCTCGCGGCTGCCATCACGATGGACAAAGCCGCATCGAAACGCGTTTTCGTCGCCGAAGGCATTTCGACGCCGCGCTCGCATACGTATCATGCCTTTGAAATGAAGCGCGACCTCGCTGCCGAAATTGAACGCGACTTCGGCCTGCCCGTCGTCGTCAAAGCCGCGTCGCAGGGCTCGTCCATCGGCGTCTACATCGTCGAGAAGAGTGAAGACCTCAAGAAAGCCCTTGAAGATGCGTTCGCCTACAACGATGAGGTCCTTGTCGAGCAGTTTATAAAGGGACGCGAGCTCACCGTCGCTGTCTGGGGCAACGAAGAAGAAAAGCAGGCGTTCCCGATCATCGAGATCACGACGGAATCCGGCCGTTACGACTACGACAGCAAATACACGAAAGGCGCGTCGCATCATATCATCCCGATGCCTGTCTCTGCAGAGAAGACGAAAGAGATCCAGGCACTCGCCGTCAAGACGTTCACGGCCTGCGGCTGCAAGGGTGTCGCGCGCGTCGACATGATGATGGACAAAGACGAAACGCCGTACGTCATCGAAGTGAACTCCGTCCCGGGCATGACCGAGCTTTCCCTCGTCCCCGATGCCGGCCGCGCCATGGGCATCGAGTTCCCAGAACTGTGCGAGCACATTCTCGAAATGGCGGGATATAAGAAGAAATAAAAGCCTCCCCCAAGGGGGGGGAGGCTTGATGTGAAGAAAGGAGGTTCACCATGCAAACTCAAATTCCCCCGCGCCGCCGCAGCCCGCGCCGCATCATCAAAGGAGCGCTCGCGCTGGCCGTCGTCCTGCTCGCCATGGTGTTCCTCGTTTACGCGCCGATTTTTACGTTCCAGCGCGTTGCGCTCGACGGCGCGTCGTACCTCAAAGACGACGACATCGTCAAGATTGCGGACATCCATCGCGGCGAGCCGCTCTTTGCGCTCAAGACCGATGAAGTCGCCTATCGCTTGCGCCAAGATCTGCGCATCGAGGACGCGCAAGTGCGGCGCGTGTTGCCGGACACGCTCGCCATCCACGTCACGGAGCGACGGCCGCTCGCGACCGCGCTCACCGATTATGGCTATGCTGACCTCGACCGCACGGGCAAAGTCCTCGCCGTCCACAAGGGCCTCGGCGCGATGCAGATCCCACTCATCACGGGGCTGAACCTCCACGAGAAATACGTCGGTGACGATGTCGCGGATGAGACGGCGAAAAACATCCTGGCGTTCCTCGGCGAGCTTCCGAGTGACGCGCTGACGCAGATTTCCGAGGTCGCGCTCCTGCGGCCGGACTACGTCGTCGCCTACACGACGAGCGCCGTGCAGATCCGCCTCGGCTCCTTTGAGCGTATCGAAGAAAAAGCGAAGCTCACGAAAGGTTTCCTCGATGACCAGGCTTCGAATCCATACCCCGTCGAATACGTCGATTTCAGTTACGAGACGCCGTTCATCAAGCTCAAAGTTCAGCCGAAAGCGCCGCAAGACACAGGCGAAGTCACAGAATAATCTCCCGTTGCGAACACTCTAAGGAGCACAATCAATATATGCAACATCTTCAGAAAGGCAGCTGGTCCATCGCGTTTGTTTGCGTTCTCCTGGGCTTCATGATCGCCGTGCAGTTCAAGACGACGCGCAGCCGTGACGCCAGCGTCTCGATGCAGCGCGTCGAAGACCTCTCGGCACGCCTCACGGCCGCGGAAAAAGAACGCGACGAACTCAAAGACGAACTCGAAGCCCTCAAGACGACAGGCGGCAGTACCTCGGACAGCGACGACATGCTCCGTATGCGTGCCAGCCTCACGGCGCTCACGGGCCCCGGCGTCATCGTGCGTCTCGACGACAGCACGGTCAAAGCGAAGACGGGCGAAAATCCGAATCTCTATCTCATCCACGACGATGATCTTTTGAAAGTCATCAATGAACTCCGAGCCGCCGGCGCCGAGGCGATTTCCGTCAATGGCCAGCGGCTCATTGGCACGTCTGAAATTCGTTGCGCAGGGCCCACGCTCTCCGTCAACAACGTGCGCTCGGCGCCGCCGTTCGAAGTCCGTGCCATCGGCGATGTCGATTCGCTCGAGCAAGCGCTGAAGATGCGCGGCGGCGTTGCGGAGACGCTTTCGGTCTGGGGCATCCAGCTCGAGATCCAGAAGACGAGCGATGTCTACATCCCGCCGTACAAGGGCAGCCTGACATACACCTACGCGCAGGAGACGGAAGAACAGGAGGCCGCGAAATGATTTTTCCTATCCTCGGCCTGTTCCTCGGCCTCGTGCTCGGTTTCCTCTCGCCCGTGCTCGTGCCGTTCGCGCTCGCAAAATATTTTTCCGTCGCGATTCTCGCCGCACTCGACGCAGTCTTTGGCGGCCTGCGCGCCGGCGCTTATGACAAGTTCGACAACGAAGTCTTCGTTACCGGCTTCTTCTCGAACGCCCTCATGGCCGCGTTCCTCGTGTTCCTCGGGGACAAGCTCGGCATCGATCTCTACTACGTCGCGCTCCTCGCGTTCGGCTTCCGCATTTTCAAGAATCTCGCGCTGCTTCGCCGCTGGATTTTGAAAAAACATCCTTCCGAGCGATAATTTTTCGTGGATTTTTCGTGGATTTTTTCGGAAAAAGCTATGGCATTGAAACGGTTTCCATGATAGAATCATAGGGTGTACTGTAAGCAACGCGTCGCGAAGCGACATTTTGAAATAAAACCATGGGGGTCACGAACGTGTTTGAATTTGATGATAACGTAGTCGATCAATTTGCGAAAATCAAGGTCATTGGTGTCGGTGGCGGCGGCAGCAACGCCGTCAACCGCATGATCGAGCTCGGCCTCCAAGGCGTCGAATTCATCGCCGTCAACACGGATGCGCAAGCGCTCCTGCACGCGAGCGCGCCGAAGCGCATGCAGATCGGCGAAAAGCTCACGCGCGGCCTCGGCGCCGGCGCACGCCCGGAAATCGGCGAGAAGGCTGCGCAGGAAAGCCGCGACGACATCCTCGAAGCGCTCCGCGGTGCGGACATGGTCTTCGTCACGGCCGGCATGGGCGGCGGCACGGGCACGGGCGCGGCGCCTGTCGTCGCGGAGTGCGCCCGCGAGCTCGGTGCGCTGACCGTTGGCGTCGTCACGAAGCCGTTCTCGTTCGAAGGCCCGATGCGCAAGCGTCGCGCGGATGCCGGCATCACGGCGCTCAAACAGCACGTCGATACGATCATCACGATTCCGAACGACCGCCTGCTCCAGGTCGTCGACAAACGTACCTCCATCATGAAAGCATTCAGCATCGCTGACGATGTCCTGCGCCAAGGCGTCAAAGGCATTTCCGATCTCATCGCCGTGCCGGGCCTCATCAACCTCGACTTCGCTGACGTGCGCTCTATCATGACGAATGCCGGCGCCGCCCTCATGGGCATCGGCGAAGCCTCGGGCGAGAACGCAGCCGTCGATGCGGCGCGTGCGGCCGTCAATTCACCGCTCCTCGAGACGGGCATCGACGGTGCCCGCGGCATCATTTTGAATATCACGGGCGCGGCAGACAACCTTACGATGTACGAAGTTGGCGAAGCTTCGACGACGATCCAGGAAGCCGCCGATCCTGACGCGAACATCATCTTCGGCGCGAGCCTCGACGATACGATGGGCGATACTGTGCGTGTCACTGTCGTTGCTACGGGCTTTGACGAGCCGGATACGATTGGCATCAAGCATACGCCGCAGCCGAAACCTGCCCAGCAGCCGCAACAGCCAAGCTATACGTCGAATTTCCAGCAGCCCGCGCAGCAAGCAAACCAGCCGCAGGCACCCGTGGCGCCGCAGCCGCAAGCGCCGAGAGGACTCGATCTGCCGGATATCCCGGTTTGGATGCGTCGGAAATAAAAAAATAATCGTTGACAAACAGACCATCTGCCTGTATAATATCACTTGTTCTTGCAGAGCGAGACATGGGTAGGTGCCCGAGTGGTTAAAGGGAACAGACTGTAAATCTGTCATCTTCGGATTACGATGGTTCGAATCCATCCCTGCCCACCATCGGCGGCATAGCTCAGTTGGCTAGAGCATGCGGTTCATAC
>Ga0256404_1005001_pt1 | contig 24129 bp, 16 predicted proteins | sample RumenRJG_01DNA_FD_185990 | JGI IMG/M metagenome (GOLD analysis project Ga0256404, IMG submission 185990) | Bovine rumen microbial communities from Lethbridge, Alberta, Canada - RJG_01 | ecosystem: Host-associated > Mammals > Digestive system > Stomach > Rumen | place: Canada: Alberta | collected... | reverse complement strand
TCTCCACCATTCCTTCAACTGGGAAAATGGCGCCCCCGGGGCCCGAGAGGGGCCGCGGGGGCGTTCGGTTAACTGCGGGAGCGAGCCATCAGCTCAATGTGTTCGGCTGAGATCGGAAATCAACCTGGGGCACATGAGCCGGGCAACGGTACGCCTTGGCTAGATCGTGTGAGCGACCTCGTACGCGTCCCATATGGCCGTGAGGATGTTGCCGACCTGGCGCTCGTCGCCGATCTCGAACACCTCGTAGCCGCGGCCGCGCAGGCTGGGCGCGAGGGACGGGTTGGGCCTGAAGCCCACCGCGATCACGACGGTGTCGGCGGGAAGCGTCCTGACGCCGTCCGGCCCCTGGACCACGGCGCCCGCGTCCGTCACGGAAGAGATGCGCGTGCTGGTGAGTATGGGCGTGCCGTGGTGGGCGAACGCGTCGCGCAGGTACATGGCGTTCGGCAGCGGCACCGCCGGGCCGGAGCTCAGGATGGAAGGCAGCGCCTCCACGATGGTGACGTCGTGGCCCCTGTTCACGAGGTCGAGCGAGATCTCGCAGCCCACGAGGCCGCCGCCGACCACGACGACGCGCTGGCCGACGCGCTCCTCGTGCAGGAGGGCGTCGATGCAGCCGAGGGCCTTGGGGTGGTCGATGCCGGGGATGGGCGGCATCACCGCGGAGGAGCCGTTTGCCAGGATGACGGCGTCCGGCGCAAGGTCGTCGACCAGCTCCGGCGTGGCCTCGACGCCCATGCGCACGTCGACTCCCCAGTCATCCAGCTCGCCCTGGTACCAGAGGTTGAGCTCGCGCACCTCGCCCTTGAAGTCGTGCGCGCCGCCGCTGATGAGGTGCCCGCCGAGGTCGTCGCTCTTCTCGAGCAGCGTGACGCGGTGCCCGCGCATGGCACAGGTGCGCGCCGCCTCCATGCCGGCGACGCCGCCGCCCACCACCACGACGCTCTTGCGCGCGAGCGCCGGCGTGGGCGCGTAGTCCTTGTCGCGTCCGACGAGGGGGTTCACGGCGCAGCCGCTGGGCATGCCCTGGAACAGGCGGAGCAGGCATCCCTGGTTGCACGCGATGCAGGGACGGATCTTGTCCGGTCGCCCGATGGCGATCTTCTTGGGCAGGTCGGGGTCTGCAAGCATCGGCCTACCGATGGCGATGGCGTCGAAGGCGCCCTCCTCGATGCAGCGCTCGTCCGCGTCCACGTCTCCCATGCGACTGCCGCAGATGACGGGGATGCCCACGGCCTCCTTTGCGGCTCGCGCGAGCTCCTCCATGTAGCCGCGGCGGACGTAGGTGGGCGGGCAGGCGTAGTAGAAGCTGTCGTACGTGCCGGTGTCCACGTCGAGCGCGTCCACACCGGCCTCCTCGAGGATGCGGCAGATCTGGACACCCTCCTCCAGCGTACGGTAGGCCTCGCCCTCGCCGTCGATTGAGCCCTGGTTGAACCCCCTGACGTACGCCTTCAGCCCCAGCCGCACGCTTACGGCGAAGTCGTCGCCACACGACTCCTTGATGCCCTGGACGATCTGCGTGCACATGCGCATGCGGCCGCGCAGGTCACCGCCATACTCGTCCGTGCGGCGGTTTGTGAGCGAGGACGCCATCTGGTCGAGCAGGTAGCCCCAGTGTATGGCGTGAAGCTCGACGCCGGGGTAGCCCGCCTGCTGTACCACGCGGGCCGCGTCCACCATCATCTTGATCTTCTCGCGCACGTCCTCCGTCGTGAGGACCGGGTTCGTCTTGTCCGTGGAGCCAAAGTACGGGTTGGCGCTGGGACCATAGGAGCCGATGCTGTTGCGCCCGAGGCCCGCGGAGATCTGGATGAACATCTTGGCGCCGTACGCCTCGAGGCGGGCGAGAAGGGCTGCGGAGCTTACTGCGAACGCATGGCGGGACGCGGGCGTCGCCATGAACGAGGGGCCGAGGGCGCCGGGCTCGTCGATCTTGTAGTCCGTCATGAGGGCGCCGGTCTGCACGAGACCCGTGCCGCCCTGGGCACGGCGCACGAAGTACTCGATGCCCTCCCTGCTGAAGGATCCGTCCGGCGCGAGGTAGGCGCCCGTGGTGGTGGGCGCCATCACGAAGCGGTTCTTGATCTGGACCTTGCCGATGGAAAACGGGCTGTTGAGGGCTTCGTAGCCGTCTTGCATGACTCCTCCTGAAGGGACGTGGGCGTCCTGATTCTAGAAGTGGCGTACCGCGTGGGCGGCATCGTTTCGGTGGGTGACGGCGTCGCCGCACCTATCGCGCAAATGCGACGAGCGTCTGGCCTCCCACGAGGTCATGCCACATGCGAAGGCCTTGGCCGCGCGCGTCGAGCAGGCGCACGCACCCCGCGACGTCGGCATCGGCCGCGCACGACGCAAGCGGCACCTGCGGAAGGCCGTCAAGGGCGCTGCGGTCGAACGTGGTCGATCCGCGCTCGAGGGCGGCGCAGTACAGGATGTCCGCCTCCACAAGGTCCTGGAACATGTGGCTTCCGTAGGACAGCTCCGGCGAGAACCCGTGGGCGGAGTCCGCGTACTCCACGATCGCGCGGAACGCCGCTATCTCCGCGAAGGTGACGGGAACGCCGAGGTCCGGGGACGTGGTTCCTATGCGGCCCGGTGCGAGCAGGATCGCGGTCGCGTCGCGGCGGGCGTCGCCCGAGTCCGCGCCCGCATCGCGCGCTATGCGGGCGGCCTCTCCCACGGCGCGCGCCACGGCCGGGCGCCGCGCGTGCGGGCACGCGCGATAGGCTGCGGCATCGACGACGCACACGAAGTCCACGTCCGCCTCCACGGAGCCGCCCATCGCGTTGTCGCTTGCGCGCAGCAGGACGGCGCCGTCCGTCCCCGCGGGCACCTCGACCGTCCCCGTGCCGGAAAACGACTGCAGCGGCCGGCACTGCAGCAGGTTGACAACGAAGCGCGGCGACGCGTCCGTCCCCGTTCCGCCCTCGTCCACGTTCACCGTGAACTCGACGTCGACGGCGTAGTCGTACGCCTCCTGCAGCGCGTGCATGATGGAGCGAATCGCGTCCGTGAAGCGGCGGTCCGCCGCGAGTCCCGCGCACGAGGCGAACGTGACGTCGCGGGCGTGACCACGCTCGCGTAGCATGCGCTCGGCCTCGCGGTCGTGCTCCATCACGTACGGCCGCACGGCGACCGGCAGCAGCGGCTCCACCTCCGTGCACGGCCGCTCGGCAAACGCGCCCTCCGCAAGGTCGATGAGGTCGCATCCGCGCTGGCAGAAGCGGTGCCGGTCCGCGTCGGTCACCATCGTGGTCGCCTCCGGCCTATCGAGGCTCACCAGGCGCGGGTAGTCGCGCTCCGTGCGGTCCACGGCCTTGGTGCCCAGCCCCATCACGAGCCGGAGCATCCCCGCGGTGGGGTCCATGTCCGGAAGCCAGCGGTAGGCACTTCTCGAATAGCCTATGCCCGCCGCCGTCGGCATGAAGTAGCTGGTGCCGTACCGCGAGCCGCTCACGCGCTGGACGAGAAGGGCCATCTCCTCCTCCGCGGTGTCGAGCCCGCTGCGACGGCGGTACTCCAGCGCGGACGGGTTCATGGTGGACGCGTAGACGCGCTTCACCGCTCGCTCGAACTCGCGGAGCCGCTCCTCCGGCGAGCCGGCGTTTGGCAGGAAGACGGAGTCGTACTTGCCGGCAAAGGCGTTGCCGAACGCGTCCTCAAGGCAGCTGGACGAGCGCACGATGATCGGCACCTGGCCGTAGTAGTCCAGTATCCGGCGGAAGCCCTGCTCTATCTCGGTGGGGAAGGTGCCGTGCTCGATGCCGCGCGCGAGCTCTGCCGCGACGCGCAGGTAGCCGTCGCCGCGCTGCTGTATCCTGAGCGGCCACAGGTCGTTCTCCACGATGAACGTGTAGAACACGTCCGTCCCCACGTAGAACGAATCGTGCGGCTCCAGCAGGCCCAGGACGCCCGGCAGCCTCCGCTCCACGATCTTGCGCGAGAGCAGCATGCCGCACGCCTTGCCGCCGATCATGCCGGTGCCTACCATGCGGCGGCGCACGTCGAAGTAGTCGCCGGGCGAGAAGTACTCCTGCACGAGGGCGCGCATGCGCGCCTCGCGCGTCATCATCATGTTGCACATCTTCCGGCAGGTCTGGCGCATGTCCTCGCCGTGCTCGAACGCGGCGCGCGCCTGCGCGAAGAAGCGGTCCCACGAGTCCGTGTCGCGGTCCGCCGCCCCGCTCATCTCCGCGCTCATGCGCGCATAGAAGCGGCTCGTGTCCACGCCCGAGGTGAGCGCGGACACCTCGCCCGTCGCGAAGTCGAGTCTGTGGGCCAGAAACATCGTGGGGGAGTAGCGGCGCCACACCTTGAGCGGGTGGACGAACAGCCCGCCCTCGTCGGGTGACACGTCTATGAGCAGCTGCGTCGTGTCGTGGATCTTCGCGATTGCCGCGAACGAGTGGCCGCCCCTGATGATGGGGAAGTATGCCACCGTGTCGAGCGAGAACAGGTACGGGCAGGTGAGCCGGAAGAAGTTCCCCATCGTGAGATCGGCCGACCACGCGACCTGCAGGTCCGAGAGGCTGTCGAACACGTAGAACGCCTCCGGCCCCTCGCGGGTTATCGTGTCGTGAACCTGCATCGTGAACGTCTCGAAGCCGCGGTTTGGGTCGAGGTCCACCTCCGTGACGCCGGGCTCGCCCTGTGCCACCAGGCGTTCGTGCGAGGCAAAGCGCAGGTAGACCACGTTTCTGCCGTCGGCCACCGACCGCGCGACGAACGCGTTTGCGATGGGGCGGAACTCGTCGAGCGAGCTCACCTGCCAGACTACGTTGTCGCCGAGCCTGATGGAGTCGAGCACCAGGTCAAGACCATCGATGCCGCTGGGAACACGATCGAACGCCGCCATGTGTGCCTCCTCGCGTCGGGTAAGACCATCCTAGCGGCGCGCCTGGCGGGCCCGCCCCGGCTCCCGGCTGGCGGCGGCAGCCCGTCCGCCTGACGGCGGGCTCCTCGCCCTGGACGCCCCCGGCGGTGCATGCTATAGTCACGGCCCTTTATCGTTTCGCGAAGAGAGGCGGGCGGCAGCGTGAGCGAGCAGGAAGGCGAGCAGGAGACCAGGGCGCCGCAGGACGCGGCACAGGACGCGCCACGGGACGTCGCGCCGCAGGACGGCGCGTGGCGGCGCCCGTACTACACCATCCTCGCGGGCCAGGCCGTGTCTCAGGTGGGGAGTTCCGCCGTGCAGTTTGCGCTCGTCTGGTACCTTGCGCAGGCGACCGCGTCGCCCGCGGCGATGGGCGTGGCGGGCCTCGCGGCGTTCCTGCCGGGCGCGGTCCTCTCGCCCGTGGCGGGCATCGTGGCCGACCGCCACAACAGAAAGCTCGTCTGCATCGCGTCGGACGTCGCCGCCGGCATCATGGCCGTGGCGTTCGCGCTGGCCATGGGCTCATGGGGCGTCTCGGTCGCCGCAGTCATCGCGCTTCTCGCCGCCCGCGCGGCCGCGACCTCGTTCCAGGCGCCCGCGATGCAGGCCATGGTCCCGCAGATCGTTCCGGAGGAGTCGCTCGTGGAGGCCGGCGGCATGTCGCAGGCCATCAGCAGCGCCTCGTACATCCTGGGGCCCGTGGTCGGGGGAGCGCTCTTCGCGGCGTTCCCGCTGGCACTCATCCTGGTGACGGACCTCGTGGGCGCGCTCGTCGCGGCCGCCACGCTCGGCGTCGTCCCCGTTCCCGACCACCGCGCAAAGGGGGAGCGCCCCAAGCTCCATCCCGTCCGCGAGCTGCGCGACGGCCTTGCGGTCTTCTGGGAAGACCGCGCGCTTACGCAGGTCATCGTCTCGCTCTTCGTGTTCATGGTGTTCTTCATGCCGCTCTCGTCCTTCTATCCGCTCATGACGAGCGACTTCTTCGGGCTCGGCGCCTTCGAGGGGAGCCTCGTCGAGATGAGCTGGGCCCTTGGCATGCTGGTGGCCGGCCTCGCGGTCGCGAAGGCGAACTTCGCAAACGAGGTGCGCGCGTCGTTTAGGGCGACGGTGGCGCTGGGCTCCATCTGCCTCGCCTGCGGACTGCTGCCAAGAAGCTTCGGCGGTTGGGTGGCGTTTGCGGTGCTCTGCGGCGCGATGGGAGCAACCGCCACCTGCTACGACGTGCCCATCGTGGCGTACATGCAGAAGAGCATCGCTCCCCAGAAGCTCGGCCGTGCGTTCTCGGCGTTCCAGATCGTCTCGATGGTGTCGACTCCCGTCGGTCTTGCGGTGGCGTCGCCCGTGGCGGAGGCGCTTGGCGTGAGCGCATGGTTTGGCATCAGTGGCGTTGCCATCGTTCTTCTCGGCGCGGTGATGCTGGTGCTTGAGGGCAAAGCGCGCAGGTAGGCGAGAAGGACGCGCCCCCGTGCTCGCGTCCCCACTGCCCATGGAGGCGCTGTGGAATTGCGGGCTACTGCGCAGGTGCGCTGCTGCAGAGGTCTTGAGCGGGCGGCCTCAGATGGGTCGCCCGTTTATTACTACCGATTTTCAGCCGAGCGGATGCTACGCCTATTACAAAGTTTCGCAAATAGCCAAAAATGGCTGTTTGAGATGTCGCAAACAGCCAAATATGGTCGTTTCCGAAATCGCAAACAGCCAAATCTGGCCGTTTGCGATAAAATCGAGTTGTCATAGCAGAATCGTTGCGGCTGAATCGTTGCAGTAAACGGAATCGCTGCAGTCGACGGTATTGACTCGTCGGCCCTTCGGGCCATAGCGGAGGTGACGTCACGATGCATCGCGAGGCGATGGAAGACCTGAGGAAGTGGGCCGCGTCTCCAAGGCGCAAGCCCCTCGTCGTGACTGGCGCGCGTCAGGTGGGCAAGACCTGGCTCGTCCTGGAGTTTGGTCGCGGGTACTTTGATGCTGTCGCGCACGTGACGTTTCTGGACAACGAGGTAATGAAGAGCGTGTTCGCCGGCTCGCTGGAGCCGGACCGCCTGCTTGCGGCAATCTCCGCATACACGGGGACGGACGCCTCGAACGGCAAGACCCTGGTGTTTCTGGACGAGATCCAGGAGTGCCCGCGGGCGATCGCGTCCCTGAAGCGCTTCTGCGAGGACCGGCCTGACGTGCCCGTCGTCGCGGCGGGGTCCCTGCTGGGCGTCGCGATGAACAGGTCGTCGTCCGCGCGCGACGAGTCCGAGCGCGTGTCGTGGCCGGTCGGCAAGGTGGACTACCTCGACATGCACCCCATGACGTTCAGGGAGTTCGTGGAGGCGGTCGGCCAGCCGCAGCTCGCCCGGCTGCTCAGGGCGGACTCCCTCGAGCTCGCGAGCGCCATGGGCGAGAAGTACGACGACCTCCTCCGCACGTACCTCTTCACCGGTGGCATGCCGGAGGCCGTGCAGGCATACCTCGACACGAACCTGCTGGCGGAGTCGCGCAAGGTGCAGCTGAGGCTGCTTCGCGACTACGAGTTCGACTTCTCGAAGCACGTCGCCGCGCCTGCGGACTCCGAGCGCATCCGCGAGGTCTGGCGGTCGGTACCCACGCAGGTCTCGCGCGAGTCCGGCATCAACAAGTTCGCGTACTCCAAGGTCAGGGCCGGCGGCCGCGGCCGGGAGTACAGGGACGCCGTGTCGTGGCTCGTGGATGCGGGCCTCGTGACCAGGGTGTCGCGTGTTTCTCGCCCGGGAATCCCCCTGCGCGCGCACGCCGACGAGCGGTCGTTCAAGCTCTTCCTGCTCGACGTGGGACTGCTGGGGGCCGCGTACGGCCTGGACCAGGAGATCGTCCTCAACGGCGACGCGCTTTACGCGCAGGGCAAAGGCGCGTACGCGGAGCAGTACGTGTGCCAGCAGCTTGTGGCGGGCAACGCGTGCGTCCCGTACTACTGGTCCGCCGACGGAAGATCGGAGAAGGGAGAGGTGGACTTTGTCTACGAGTGCCGCGGGAAGGTGGTTCCCCTCGAGGTGAAGTCCGACGAGAACGTGCGCAGCCGCAGCCTGGCGAAGTTCGCGAAGGAGTATGGAATCGAGCGCTGCCAGCGGTTGTCCCTGCGCGGCTACAGGGACGGGGGGTGGCTCGTCAACCTGCCGCTCTTTGCTGCCAACGTGCTGCCCGCCGCGCTGTGAGGTAGCTCTTCTCGCCTACAGGTCGTCCACCAGCGCGGTCGACTTTGCGTACGCGGTCGAGCGCGCCTCGAAGAAGTCCGTCTTCACCATGTTCGCGTCGCTGTACTGCGCCACCCACGCCATGTCCGGCGGCTCCTCGGCGTGCTCCGGCCACAGCGTGCCGAAGCCCAGGGAGCTCCAGCGCAGGTTTCCCAGGTAGTGGATGTAGTCGCTCACCTGCTTGCTCGTGAGGCCGCAGATGTCGTCGCCTATCACGTACGTTCCCCACGCCACCTCCTGGCGCACGCCCTCCATGAGCATCTGCCGCAGGTCCTCGATGGCCTCGGGCGTAAACAGCCCCGGCTCCTCCTTCTGCAGCTCCAAGATCATGTTGCGGAACAGCCACAGGTGGGTGTTCTCGTCGCGGTTGATGTAGCGGATCTCCTGCGCGCTGCCGGGCATCTTGCCGTTTCGCGCAAGGTTGTAGAAGAACATGAAGCCAGAGTAGAAGTACACGCCCTCCAGGATGAAGTTCGCCATCATCACGCGAAGGAGCGCGGGCGCGTCGCGGCGCTGCTGGAACTCGTTGTAGAGGTTCCCGATGAACGTGTTTCTCGCCAGAAGGCGCTCGTCGGTGCGCCACTGGTACAGGATGTCGTTTCGCTGCTCGGGGCTGCAGATGGTGTCCAGCATGTACGAGTAGCTCTGCGAGTGCACGCACTCCTGGAACGTCTGGATGTGCAGGCACAGGTTCACCTCGTTCGCGGTGATGAACTCGCCCACGTTTGGCAGGTTCGCCGTCTGCAGCGAGTCCAGAAACACCAGAAACGAGAGGATCTTGTCGTACGCGGTGCGCTCCGCGGGCGTGAGGTTGGGGTAGTCCTTCGCGTCCTGCGAGAGGTTGATCTCCTCCGGGATCCAGAAGTTGTTCATGGCCTGGCGGTACCAGTCCGTGGTCCAGGCGTACTTCACGTTGTTGAAGTCGTTCAGGTTGGTGGTGTTGCCGCCTATGAGGCGCCGCTGGCGCACGTCCGTGTCGCCGTCGGGATTGAAGAGCGCCTTGGGCGAGAGGTGCGTGGCATCCGTGTGCTGCATGGTCTTCCCTTCGTGTGTGATTGTGCCTGTCGTCGCGCTGCGTGCCAGCGGAAGCGGACGTGCCGGCTGCCCTTGCCCGCTAGCTCGAGCAGCTCTCGCACTCGTCCACCTCGAGCGACTTGCTGCGGACGTAGTAGATGGTCTTCACGCCGTCGCGCCATGCCTCGAGGTAGAGGCCCAGCACCTGGCGCATGGTGTACTCGTTCGTGATGTAGAGGTTCACGGACTGGGCCTGGTCTATGTGGCGCTGGCGCACGCCGGCCGCGCGCATGCTCCACGTCTGGTCGATGTAGTGCGCGGGCTTGTAGTACCACCACGTCGCGGGCGAGAGCTCCGGCGCGACGCGCGGGAGCATGGCGCCCTTCTTCTCTTCCAGGAAGAACTTGCGCATCACGGGGTCGAGGCCGGCCGTGGTGCCCGCGATGATCGAGGTGGAGCTCGTGGGGGCGATGGCGAGGAGGTAGGCGTTGCGCAGGCCGTGCTCTGCCACGCGCGCGGCGAGCTCGCGCCACGCCGGGGACGTGTAGCCGCGCTTGCCGAAGTAGGCGCCCGTCTGCCAGTCCGAGCCCTCGAACTTCTCGTATGCGCCACGCTCGCGCGCGAGCTCGCACGACGCCTCGATGGCGTGGCGGTTTATGCGCTCGAACACGTCGTCCGCGAAGTCGAGGTGCGCCTGCGTCTCCCAGCCGATGCCGCGCTTCGCGAGCATGTGGTGGTAGCCGGATACGCCAAGGCCGATGGAGCGGTAGCGGCGGTTCGTGACCTTCGCGTACGGCAGCGCGTAGAAGTTGAGGTCGATCACGTTGTCGAGCGCGCGCACGGCCGTCCGCACGGTGCGCGCCAGGTACGCGTCGTCCTCCACCGGAAGCCGCCCGAGCGAGAGGCTCGCGAGGTTGCACACCACGAAGTCGCCGGGGCGCGTGGTCGTGACGATCACGGTGTCGCCGCCTTCCGTCACGACCTCCTGGCTCACGCTCTGGATCTCGCTCGTGTTCTGGGCGATCTCGGTGCAGAGGTTGGAGCAGTAGATCATGCCTGCGTGCGGGTTGGGGTTCGCGCGGTTCACGGCGTCGCGCATGAACGCGAACGGCGTGCCCGTCTCGACGGCGCTGCGCAGCACCAGGCGCACGACGTCCTTTACCGTGACGGTGCGCTTGGGTATGCGCGGGTCGGCCACGCACTCAAGGTAGCGCCGCTCCCACTCATCTCCAAAGTAGTCCTCCAGCGCATATCCGCGCGCCACCAGGATGTCGTGCGGGCACATGAGGTGCCACGGCTGGTCGAGGTCCTCCTGCGCCATGCGCCAGAAGAGGTCCGGGTAGCACACCGCGGGAAACACGTCGTGCGCCTTCATGCGGTCGTCGCCGTTGTTGGTGCGCAGCTGCAGGAACTCGGGCAGGTCGCGGTGCCACGCGTCCAGGTACACCGCGACGGCGCCCGCGCGGACGCCCAGCTGGTCCACGGCGACGGCCGTGTCGTTTATCACGCGTATCCAGCGCACGACGCCGCCGGCCGCGCCCCTAAAGCCGCGGATGCTGCCGCCCTTGGCGCGCACCTTGCCCAGGTACATGCCCATGCCGCCGCCGTACTTGGACACCTGGGCAAAGTTGTCCACGCTGCGGTAGATGCCCTCAAGGCTGTCGGGCACGGTGTCGATGAAGCAGCTGGAAAGCTGGTGGTGGGGCTTGCGCGCGTTGGAGAGGGTCGGCGTTGCCATGGTGACCTCAAGACGGCTCAGCATGTCATAGAAGCGCCGGACCCACCCCATGCGGACGTCCGCCTTCTCGCGAAGCGCCAGGTGCAGCGCGATGCCCATGAACATCTCCTGCGGGGACTCCAGCGGCACGTGGTCGTGGCTGCGCACGACGTAGCGCTTCAGCAGCAGGTCGAGGCCGGGGTAGTCCAGAAGGTCGTCTCGTCCGTCGTCGATCCACGTCGCCGCGAGCTCTATCTCGCCGCGCGTGTAGCCCTCCAGCATGTACGACCCGTAAAGCCCCTGGTCCGTGAGGTAGCGGAGCTTCTCGTACAGGCCGTCGATGCCGCGGGTGCGCTCCTGCCGGCGAAGTCGCCACGCCGCCACAAGCGCCAGTAGCCTGCCCGCTATGTGAGACCACTCCGGAGCCTCGGCGCTCGTGAGCTCGACGGCGGCCCGCACCAGGGCGTCCGCCCGCTCGTCCGCGCCCATGGACGGCTTCGCGAAGCCGGCGAACTTCGACGCGAGCGCGGAGAGGGGATAGGTCGCGGGGTCGAACTCCCGCGAGACCCTGTCCAGCACGGCGTCGAGCGCGCGCGACATGCCCTCGGTCCCGTCGGGCGAGAAGGACGCGCCGCCCCCGTCCGCAGCCGCGTCCTGGGCGCAGGGAAACGCGAGCTTGCAGATGGCGTGCCGCGCGGTCCTGAGCTCCGAGCGTCGGTGGCGGTACAGTATGTACGCCTTCGCGGCGTCGTAGTGGCCCCTCTCCATCAGGGTGCGCTCCACCAGGTCCTGTATGGACTCCACGTCCTGAGCGTCGTTGGAGCCCAGGCGCGCCTCCACCGCCACAAGCAGCGCCTCGAGCGCGCCGGCGTCCTCCGCCGCGCCGTCGCCCACCTCCGCGAGCGCCTTTCGCATGGCGTCGCCTATCTTGCGCCTGTCGTAGGGCTCGACCCTTCCGTCTCGCTTCGTTACCACAGTCGTGTTCCCATCTGTCAGCGCGCCATGCCGGCGCGTCGTCTCGTCAGTGTTCGCGGGGGCGTCGCCCCTCAGTAAATGCTATCAAACAAGTAGCAATAGGGGTGGCACAAGTAGAGGCGTGAAGCCATCTACATACCGCATGTTGTGTTCGTGAGGCGCGTGATGGTGCTTGCGAAGAAGGCGAGAAGAACAGGGCGCCCCGGCTGGAACGTTCGCATCCAGTCCGGGGCGCCCCCTTGTACAGGCATGGCACGGCTTGGGAAGCCGCCTCGCTCAGGCTACTGCTTCGGGTACTCGTAGAATCCCTTGCCCGCGTTGAGCCCCAGCTCGCCGCGGTCGATCTTCTCCTTCAGCTTTGCCGCGATCTTGCCCTGGACGGTGTTGGGGTCCTTCGAGCGCGGGTCCATGATGCCGATGTTGTACGCCGTGGTGAGGCCCACGATGTCCAGGATGCGGAACGGGCCGGCGGGGGCACCCGTGCCCAGCGTCCAGGCGCGGTCGATGTCCTCCGGCGTCGCGACCTCGTTGGCCCACAGGGCCTCGGCGGAGTTCAGGAACGGCACGAGCATGGAGTTCAGCAGGTAGCCCGGCTGCTCCTTGTTCACGCGCAGCGGGATCATGCGGATGGACGCGGCAAACGCGATCGTGGCCTCGAAGGCCTCGTCGCCGGTGCCGGCGTGGCGCATGACCTCGGCCGTGGGGTGCGACCAGATCTCGTTCGCGAAGTGCAGCGCCAGGAACTTCTCCGGACGGCCCGTGGCCTCGGCAAACTGCGAGGGGAGCAGCGTGGAGGAGTTCGTGTCGATGATGGTGCGCTCGGGCAGGTGCTTCGCGAGCTCCGTGTAGAAGTCGATCTTCTGCTGCACGTTCTCCGCCACGGCCTCGATCACGAGGTCCGCGTCGCCAAAGGCCTCGTCCCAGTCGGTGGTGAGCTTGATGCCCTTGTAGGCCGCCTCGACCTTTGCCTTCGCGTCCTCGCAGCTCTGCGGGGTCACGTCCTCGCGCGGCATGAGGCCGTACGCGTAGGCGGCCGGGCTCTCCTTCATGGCGTCGAGCGTCTTGAGGTACGTTGCGTGCAGGTAGTCGAGCTTGGGCTGGCAACGGCCGATGGAGCCCTCGCTGCGGAGCCAGATCGTCACATCGTATCCGCTGTACGCGCTCTGGAACGCGATCTGGCTGCCCAGCACGCCGCCGCCGGCGACGGTTACCTTCTTGATGTCCATGCGGGTTCCTTCCTGCGGCATGGCCGCGTTGGCAACAATGCTCCTCTCTTACCCAACGGCCCGCCGAGCGTTCCCAAAACGGTCAGCGCCGTCGGTGAATGGTCGTTTTTGCAGGTAGTTGCGGTGTCAAAAATGCGATGCGTCTCGTGCCAAATGTGAGGGCCGCGCATGGCGTCGTCCCGTCATCGCGCATCGCCTCGAACGGCTAGACTGGACGTTCCGTTACGGAAGGCGAGGGGAGTGCGATGGCGGCATCTGGCAGGGGCGGCGCGCGTGGCAAGGCAGGGCGCGCCGCGGGCGAGAAGAGCGGGCTCATCCGGCCCAGGCAGTGGCTGGCGCTCGCGGGACTCGCGGTCGCGGCGTTCATGTTCAACACGTCGGAGTTCGTTCCGATCGGGCTCCTCACGGACATTGGCGCGTCCTTCTCGCTTGCGGAGGAGGGTGCCGCCGTCATGATATCGGTGTACGCGTGGGGCGTCATGCTCATGTCGCTGCCGCTTATGGTGCTGGCTTCCCGCGTGGGGTTCAGGCGGCTCATGCTGGGGCTTCTGGCGCTGTTTGCGACCGGGCAGTTCCTGTGCGCCGTGGCGCCCACGTTCTGGCTGCTGGTGGCGGCGCGCCTGGTGGTGGCGGCCGCGCACAGCGTGTTCTGGGCCGTGGTGATGGTGGTGGCCTCGCGCGTGGTAGACCCGCGCGCGTCGTCTGCGGCCATCGGGCTCGTGGCCACGGGGAGCTCCGTCGCGCAGATCGTGGGCATGCCGCTGGGGCGCGCCATCGGCCTTGCCCTGGGCTGGCGCATGACGTTTGCCGCCATGGGTGTGGCGTCCGTCGCCACGCTGGCCTACCTTGCGGTGGTCTTTCCGTCCATGGGGCCGGGGGAGCGCTTTAGGCTGTGGCAGCTGCCGGGGCTCTTTCGCAACCGGTCGCTCGTGACTCTGTACGTGGTGGTGGTCTTCCTGGCGGCGGGACAGTTTGCGGCGTACAGCTACGTGGAGCCGTTCCTGCTGCGCGTAGCTGGCCTTCCCGCGCGCGGCGTCACGCTGGCGCTTTCTGCGTTTGGCTGCGCGGGCCTGCTGGGAAGCGTGCTCTTCTCGCGCCTGTATGACGGCAACCGCCGCGTCTTTCTGGCTGCGAGCCTCCTGGGCGAGTCCGCCGCGCTTCTGTTGCTGCTGCCTGCGGCGGCGTCGCCGGCAAGCATGGTCGCGGCGCTCGTGGGGTGGGGCGCGTGCCAGATGGGCTACGGCATCGCGTTCCAGGCGGTGCTCATAGACTTTGTGCGCCCGGAGGAGGCCACGGTGGCCATGGCCATTTACTCTGGCCTGTACAACCTGGGCATAGGTGGCGGCACGGCGCTTGGCGGCGTTGCCGCGGCTCGGCTGGGCGTCGCGTCCGTCGGCGTGGTCGGTGGCATGCTTGTGGCCGCAGGCACCGCCGTGGCGCTTGCGCTTCTGCTGCCGCGCATGCGGGGGAGCAGGGCCGGGGCTGGCCCGCGCTGACGTCTGCGTCGGCCGCCGCGCCTCGCGCGCCCACGTCCGCCGGCTTGGTCTGGCACCTGCCTTCCGCCGTGGCTACAGGTTCTTCTCGCCCCAGTCCTTCAGTTGCATGAGTATGGGCACCAGCTCGCGCGCCTGCGGCGTCAGGCTGTACTCCACGCGGACCGGCATCTCGGCGTACTGCGTGCGCCGCACCAGGCCGTCCGCCTCGAGCTCCTTGAGCGAGCTTGCCAGCATGGTGTTGGTGATGCCGAACACCAGGCGGCGCAGCTCGCCGTAGCGCAGCTCGTCCGCCTGCGAGAGCGCCACGATCAGCAGGATCTTCCACTTGCCTCCCACCGCGTCGAGCACGCGGCGCAGCGCGCAGCCAGATCCCGTGACGCTGGGGTCGGCGCTCGCGGCGCAGGGCGACAAGTTCTTCACAGCTGCGCCCGCGGCGGCGCGGTCCACGTTCTTGCTGGTAGCTGCCATGGTCAGTCTTTCCTTACCACGTATATTCAAACTGCGTACTTGCTCAGGAAAATATACCACGTACAGTGGTCTCAACGACCAAGGCGCAAGGCGCCACAAAGAGAGGAGCTACCATGGAGTACAGGTTCACGAAGGAGAACTTCGAGTCCGAGGTGCTGAAGAGCGACGTCCCCGTGCTGGTGGACTTCTATGCGGACTGGTGCGGCCCCTGCCGCGCGATGATGCCGGTGGTGGAGCAGCTCGCAGGCGAGTACGACGGCCGCGTCAAGGTGGGAAAGGTCAACTCCGACGAGCAGCCCGAGCTTGCGTCCGCCTTTAACGTGATGAGCATCCCCAGCTTCTTCATCATCAAGGACGGCAAGGTCGTGGACCAGCTGATGGGCGGCATGCCGAAGGAGATGCTCGCGCAGCATATCGACGCGCAGCTGTAGCGCCTGCCGGCGCCGCGCGGAGCCTAGCGTCCCTGCTGGCTCCCGCGGCGCCCCAGCTCGCACAGCTCCGCACACGTGCGCGCCACATCGTCCGCGAAGACGCTGCCGGCGTTCCAGACAAACGCGAAGTCGTGCCGCAGCGGAAACCCCTCCAGGTCTATCAGGCGCAGCGAGCCGCGTCGCACGTCCTTCTCGACCGCCGTTCTGTACAGGAACGACACGCCGCAGTCGCAGCGCAGCAGCTGGATGATGCCGTGCATGCTGCCCACCTGCACGCGGCGCGCAAAGTCCTCCACGCGAAGGTTGCGCAGGGCAAGGCTCTGCTCCAGTATCGCGCGCGTGCCAGACCCGCGCTCGCGCACCACAAGGCGCTCCGTAAGCAGGTCTGACAGGGTGCGCGGCTCGCGCACAAACTCGTGGCCCTCCGCGCACGCCGCCACGAAGTCCTCCGTGGAGTACGGCAGCGTGCCGCGCCCGCTCCGGTCGAAGTCTCCCTCCACCAGCGCGAAGTCTATGTCGCCGGCGTCGAGGCGCTCGAGCAGTGCCTGGGTGTTCCCCAGCGTCACGCTCACGTTCCTTTGGGGATGGCGGTGCAGGTACGCGGCCAGGGGAGTCGCGACTGCGTACTCGCCCACGGTCATGGTCACGCCAAACGACACGCGCCTGGGCGCATCCGTTCCGCGCGCGAGCCGATCGCGCAGGCGGGCCTCGTCCGTCGCCATCTGCCGCATGGCGTCGCGCAGCTGGGCCCCGGCATCGGTCAGGCGTGTCGCCTTCCCCTCGTGCACAAAGAGCGGTGCCCCGTACTCCTGCTCCAGGTAGCGGATGTGCTGCGACACGGCCGGCTGGGTTATGCAGAGCTCCTTTGCGGCCTTCGTGAAGTTAAGGGTGTCGCATGCGGTCAGGAAGGTCCTCACCCTAAAGTCAAGCACGTCCTTCTCCTATCCGCCATGACCATAACGCAACGTTATCGATACATCATCATATATAAGTTTACGTTCAGTCATGCCTCGCGTAGAATCCTCGCGTCCGGTCGCCCCGCGGCGACACGCAATCTACGCAAGGAGTCACATGCACAAGAACCTGCAGAGCGTCCGGGGCATCCTGCCCGGCATACTGGCCTGCCTGGCCATCGCCATACCCTCGTGGCTGGCGGGCCGCGCGGTCCCCGTCGTGGGCGGCGCCGTCTTCGCGATACTCGCCGGCATGGTCGTCACGCTCGTCTGGACCCGCAAGGGTGCGGCGGACCGGGGCATCAGGTGGACGTCCAAGTACGTGCTCCAGGCAGCCGTGGTGCTGCTGGGCTTTGGCATGGACCTGGCGGTCGTCGTGAGGACGGGCGCGCAGTCGCTGCCGATCATCGTGTGCACCATCACGACGGCGCTCGCCATCGCGTGGGGCCTCCACCGCATGCTGCGCATCCCGTCCAACATCTCCACGCTCGTGGGCGTAGGCTCGTCCATCTGCGGCGGGTCGGCCATCGCGGCCACGGCGCCCGTGATCGGCGCGGACGACGACGAGGTTGCACAGGCCATATCGGTCATCTTCTTCTTCAACGTGCTGGCCGCGGTCCTCTTTCCGCTGCTGGGCAAGGCCATCGGCTTCAGCACCACCAGCGGAGGGCCCTTTGGCATCTTCGCGGGCACCGCTGTAAACGACACGTCTTCGGTCACCGCGGCCGCGGCGACGTGGGACAGCATGTGGCACCTGGGCTCCCAGACGCTCGACAAGGCCGTGACCGTCAAGCTCACGCGCACCCTCGCCATCATACCCATCACGCTGGCGCTCGCCCTGCGCCGCGCCAAGGCTCCCGCTTACGCCACTGCCGCGGAAGGCGCCGCGGGCGAGAAGAACGCGGCCCGCGCACAGAGCTTCAGCCTCAGACGCGCGTTTCCCCTGTTCATACTCTTCTTCGTTGTCGCGTCCGTCGTCACCACGGTCGCCCTTGCGGCCGGCGCCCCCTCGGGCCTGTTCCAGCCGGTGAAGGAGCTCAGCAAGCTCCTCATCGTGATGGCCATGGCTGCCATCGGCCTCAACAGCAACGTCGTCAAGCTCGTGCGCTCCGGCGGCAAGCCCATCCTGCTGGGTGCGGTGTGCTGGGCCGGCATCACCTGCGTGAGCCTGCTCATGCAGCACGTCATGGGCATCTGGTAGTTTGCCTTCACAAACACGCAGAGCACGACCATGACCATGAGGGCGCAGCCTATGGCCATGGTCGCCATGTTCGTGCGGGCGCGGCGCCCCTTGCTCCCGTCGCGGATCAGCTTCTCGGCAAGCTTGCCGTTGCCTGCACCTCCGTGCGCGCCCCGAGCGTCCTGAGCTCCGTTCGTCTTGATCCTCTCGTCCATCCTGCCATCACCTTCCCTTCCGAGGATGAGCCTGTCGAGGGATTCGTCGAACGTGGTGGCGATGCGTATGAGCGTCTCGATGTCCGGCAGGTTGCTGCCGCGCTCCCAGTTCGAGACCGCCTGCCGCGTCCCCATGCGCGCAAGCGCGCGTTGCATAAGGCGTCTGCCTGGTAAAACGTCGGAGTCACGCAACGCCTCGCACGTCGGTGCATTGGCGGCGGCACTCGCCTCCAGACAGTCCACATCCCCTCCGCACGTTTGCGCGATATGCGAAAGGCCCCGCCGGAACGTCCGACGGGGCCTTGGCTGCGCTTTGTCTTGCATTCTCATGCCCTTTGGGCGAGAAGTGCGACGCCTCCTGGGCGAGAAGTGCCGCCACCTTGCTCGCTACGCCGTCGCGGCGACGCCCGCAAAGCTGACGGACGCGACGTCGCCCGGGTCGATCACACTGTCGAAGAAGGAACCCATGCTGACCACGGTCTTCCCGTCCTTCTCGCTCGAGCTCGCCGCACCGGAGGGCACGGTCATGGTGGTGCCGTCCCTCATCGTGACGGTGATGTCGCCCAGGTCGAGGTACTTCGGCGACCACCTGCCGCTTGCGGGTGCCTTCTCGGTGCCGTTCACGGTGTAGTCGATCGTGACGCCGATGGGCGACACGCTCACACCCTGCACGCTGCCGGCGGTGCCGGCGACCGTGAGCGTGCCCGCGGGCTTGAGGCCCACGGAGTCGCTCTGGTAGTTGAGCTTGAACTTGAGGTCCCAGCTGCCCGTGGCGATGGCGCCAGCTTTGTGGTAGCTCTCGTCCTGCAGGGTGATGCCCCTGAAGCTCGTCCTCATGGTGGCGCCGATCACGTTTGTGTCCGTCGTCATCTTCGTGACCATCTGGATGGCGTTGTCGCTGGGGTCCGCGTCGTAGAAGTAGCTTTCGCCGCCTGCGCCGGACGTGCCGTCCACGCTCTGGTCAAAGTCCGCCTGCAGGGTCTTGCCGTCGATCGTGAGCTCGCCGTTCGCGCCCGTGCCCACCTTGCCCAGGGGCTTGCCGTCCGCGCGGCGGATGCTGTAGACCACCGCGTAGTTGTGCTCGTCCCCCATGATGGCGTCTGCGCTGATGGTCACGCCGTCGCTCGTGGCGGCCGCGTCCACCGGGCGCCCGACCTTGTTCCTCACCCTCGTGGGGGCCGTCGAACCCAGGAACACGTCGTCGAAGGCGCTTGCCACGCTCACCAGCTGGCCGCTTGCGTAGGCGTAGCCGCCCAGCCCAACGGCAAGCGCGAGGCCGGCCGCGACGGCCGCAACGGCAAACCTCGGGCGCCTGCGCGCGCCCGCCGCCTTCCCGCGGATGTCCGGGCGGCGTGCGCCGTCCTTCTCGCCCCGCGTGGCGTCAGTTGCAGAAAGTGCGGCCGAGGCCACGGCCTGTGCCATCTGGCTCTTCCGTGCGGAAGAAAGAGAGACCCGATCCATCTCGTCCCGATACGCCCTCATCGTGGTTTCCATCGCTCTTCTCCTCCAAGCTTTTGCGCAGCTCCGCACGGGCGCGGCTCAGCCTCTTTGTGACGGCGGCCTCCGTCGCCCCCGTGGCCCGTGCTATCTGCCTGATGCTCATCCCCTCGTAGTAGTACAGGTACACCGCCTCGCGGTACGGGGGAGAAAGGCGCATCACCGCGGCGGTCACCCGCCCGGGAAGCTCGCTCTTCTCTACCAGCTCCTCCACCTGCGCGGATTGGTCCTCGACCTCTCCCGCCGCCGTCAGGGCGACGTTGCGGCTCCTCGCGGCGCTGCGGAGCTCGTCCTTGCAGGCGTTCGCGGTGCAGCGTATGACCCACGCCTTCTCGTGCTCCGGGCTCTCGAACGGCCTCTGCCTGCAGATGAGCTTGCAGAGCACGTCCTGGCTCACGTCCTCAGCGTCCTGCCGCGAGCCCAGGTAGGTGTAGGCAAGCCGCATGGCGAGGTTGCCGTACGTGTCCACGAGGCGCCGGGCCTCCCGCCGCACCTCCTCCTCGCGGCCTCTTGCTATTGGCATGCTGTCCTCTTTTCAGTCTGTGAGCGCTCGCCTACAACACGAGCATGGGCCAAAAACCTGACGCCGTGCCTTGGGGACGATGCGGACATGGGCTATAGTTTCCATCGTTTGCAGGAATCTGGCAGCCAGGGGTCGCATGAGGGAAAAGGTCGTGAGCGAAAGGCGCTTCCAGGGCGTCGAGCTCGTGGGGCAGATCGTGGCGCACGAGCGCTTTCTGCGCTGCGAGTTTGTGGGCTGCGTCGCGGACGGGTGCTCGTTTGGGGGATGCACGTTCGAGGAGTGCAGCTTCGTGGGATGCCGCGTGACGGACCCGCGCGCCCAGAACAGCTTCCTGCGCGCGTGCGACTTCGAGGACTGCGAGCTCGTGGGCGTGGACTGGTCGCTCTGGTGGCTGGAGGACAGGGGCGGCTCCGCGCTTGCTGGCGTGCGCTCGTGCCGGCTGGAGCAAAACGCGTTCGACGGCCTGAACCTGCGCGGAAGCACCTTTGCGGAAAGCAGCGTGCGCAAGAGCCGCTTTGATGCGTGCGACCTGCGCGATTGCGACCTGCGCGGCTGCGACCTTTATGGCACGGGCTTTGCGGACTGCCGCATGCAGCGGGCGGACCTCACGGGCGCCCGCGGCTACCGCCTGAGCCTGTTGCGCAACCGCGTGCAGGGCGCGCGCTTCACCTACCCGGATTGCCTGGCGCTTCTTGAGGGCACGGGCGCCATCGTGGTTCCGGGCGAGGGCGACGCCGCGCCTGCGGACGACGCGCCTGCGGGCGGCGTGCCCTCGGGCGAGAAGGACGGCCGTCCCGGCGCGCCGGCGGCCTCGTAGGCCACGCGCTTCTCGCCCCCGCGCAAAGCGGGCCCGGCCCCCGCGACTACCTCTGGGTCGGGGAGCCGGGCCATGTGGTGCCGTCAGCCTTGGTTGGGCCTGGGCTGGTCGGGCGCGTGCCCGCCGTGCGGACGCGCTACTGCGTCAGCTCGAGGTAGAGGTCGCGGTATTGCCTTGCGGACCTCTCCCAGCTCACGTCCTTCGCCATGTCGCGCTGGACCATCTCGTCCCAGCAGAAGCGGTTCGTGAAGAACAGCGTCTTCGCGCGGTTGACGGCGTCATACAGAAGGCCGGCGTCGTAGCGGTCGAACGTGAAGCCGTTGCCCTGGTTGCTGAACTTGTTGTACGGCTCGACCGTGTCCTTCAGGCCGCCGGTCTCGCGCACGATGGGGATGGTTCCGTAGCGCATGGCGATGAGCTGCGTAAGTCCGCAGGGCTCAAAGCGGGACGGCACCATGAGCGCGTCCACGCCGGCGTAGATCTGGTGCGAGCGCGCCTCGTCGTACATGATGTTGGAGCAGACGGTCCCTTTGTACGCGTTCTCGTAGTAGCGGAACGAGTCCTCGTACTGCGCGTCGCCCGTGCCCAGAAGCACGATCTGCGTGTTGCCGTCAACAAGGCCGGGGATGACGGCGTTCACCAGGTCCAGGCCCTTCTGGTCGGTCAGGCGCGAGATGAGGCCAAGGATCATCTTGCCGTCGTCCACCTCCAGGCCAAGCTCCTCCTGCAGGGCGCGCTTGTCCTCGCGCTTGCGCTCGATCACGTTCCCGCCGTCGTACGGCGCCGCGATGAACTTGTCGCGCGCCGGGTCCCAGATGTCCACGTCGATGCCGTTCACGATGCCGCGCAGCTTCCAGGAGTGGTAGCGAAGGTGCGCGTCCAGCCCCTCGCCGTACTCCGGGCTCTGGATCTCCTGCGCGTAGGTGCCGCTCACGGTCGATATCATGTCCGCGTACGCCAGGCCGCCCTTCAAGATGTTCGCCTCGGTCCAGTCCTGCTGCAGCGCGCCCTCGTTAAAGACGTAGTCGGGCAGGTTCGTCCAGTACTTGATGGTGGGGATGTTGTACTTGCCCTGGAAGCGCAGGTTGTGGATGGTGAGGACCACCTTGGAGCGGCCGAGCTCCGTGTTCTGGAACATGGTCTTCAAGAACAGTGGCACGAGCCCCGCCTGCCAGTCGTGGCAGTGGATCACGTCGGGCGTCCAGTCCAGGAAGTTGAGCGCGGCGAGCGCGGCCTTGCTGAAGTAGCAGAAGCGCGGGATGTCGTCCACCAGGTTGGTGTACGGGTTGCCATAGCTGAAGAAGTCCTGGTTGTCGATGAAGTCGTACACCACGCCGGAATCGTCCACGTACTCCATGATGCCCACGTAGAAGCTGCGCCCGTCGGAGCACAGGTCCATGTCGAACGCCCCGCGGTACACCATCTTCTCCTGCCACTCCTGCTTGATGCAGGCGTAGCGCGGCAGGATGACCTTCACGTCGCAGTTCTGCTTCACGAGGGCCTTCGGCAGCGCGTACATCACGTCGCCCAGGCCGCCCGTCTTCACGAACGGGTAGCACTCGGATCCGATGAAGGCGATGGAGCGGCGCGGCTGGGGGAGAGGAGCGGGCTCCGGCTTGGGTGCCGGCGCGGCCTTCGGCTCTGGTTTGGCCGCGGCCTTGGGCTCTGCCTTGGGCGCCGGCTTTGCCGCGGGCTTGGGCTCTGCCTTGGGCGCGGGCTTTGCCTCGGGTTTGGACTCAGCCTTGGGCGCCGGGGCCGCCTTGGGCGCGGGCGCCGCCTTGGGCTCTGCCTTCGCGGGCGCCTTTTCGACCGGCTTTGCCTCGGCCTTGGGCTCGGCCTTCTTGGCGGCAGGCTTTGCGGCCGGCTTCGCCGCAGGCCTGGACTCGGTCTTCGCGGGTGCCTTTGCCGCCGGCTTCACCGCAGGAGCGGGCTTCTCGGCCGCCTTCGGCGCAGGCTTCGCGGCCGGCTTCGGTGCCGGCTTGGCCTTCGGAGCACTCTTTGCCTCGGGCTTGACGGCGGCCTTCGCGGCCGGTTTCGCCTCGCTCTTCTCGTCCGCGGGCTTTGCGGCGGGCTTTGCGGCGGCAGCAGGCTTCGCAGCTGGCTTGGGCTCCGCCTTGGGCGCCGGCTTCGCAGCTGGCTTGGGCTCCGCCTTTGCGGTGGCCTTTGCAGCAGGCTTTGCAGCCGGGGCTGCCTTTGCCGCGGGCTTCGCAGCCGGCTTTGCTGCCGGCTTGGGGGATGCGGGCTTCGGGGTCGCGGTGGCCTTTGCGGCGGGCTTTGCCGCCGGCTGCGCGGCGGCCTTGGGCTCCTCGGTCTCCTTCGGTGCCGAGGCGGGTGCCGATGCCTTGGGCGCCGGCTTCGCGGCGGTCTTGGGCGACGCCTTTGCGGCTGACTTTGCGGTGGAGGAGGTCCTCTTCTTGGTAGCCATGTGCATTCCCCTTATCGGATCTATGGTTCTGGCGGCCCAACGCGCCCGGCACCTGCCGTGGGACGGCCGCCCGCATCCCCTCCATTGTACTTAATGGCGCCGCGCCGGACGCGTCTTGGAGTTGTCTGGTGGCTGTTTGCCCCTGTGCGTAGCGTGCGGCGCCGCCCGCGGAGGGCGTGCGCCACCGCGCTGACACCCGGGCCTTTTCGGCGGCGTTTCGGACCGCGTAAGGCGCTTGCGCGGACGCTTTGCCGCGCGCTACAGTGGGCGCATGGACGCGATTCTGTTTGACATGGACGACACCCTGTACGACCAGGCGCTGCCCTTCGCACGTGCCGTGCGCAAGGTGCTGGGAGAAGTGCCGGGCGCCACGGCCGAGGGCCTGTACCTTGCGAGCCGCCGCCACTCCGGCGAGGTGTTTGCGGCGTACGCGGCCGGCGAGCGCCCGACGGACGCCATGTACGTGCGGCGCATGCAGCGCACCATGGCGGAGTTTGGCGTGCGCGTGGATGAGGCGTGCGCCCTTAGGCTCCAGCGCGCCTACGCCGCGCGCGACGACGCGGGCATGATGCTTGCCCCCGCGATGGCGTCCGCGCTGGACTTGTGCCTGGCGCATGCGCGCCGCGGCGTGGGCATCGTCACGAACGGCACGCCGGAAAGGCAGATGGACAAGTGGCGCGCGCTTGGCCTGGGCAGGTGGATACGGCCGGAGCACGTGTTCGTTTCGGACGCGCTTGGCGTGGCAAAGCCGGACTCCGCGATATTCCGCGCAGCGCTCTCTGCCATGGGCGCCCGCGCGGCGGATTCGCTTTACGTGGGCGACGCGTTCCAGACGGACGTGGTGGGCGCCCGCGCGGCCGGCATGCGCGTGGTGTGGCTCAACCGCAGGCGCCGCAACGTGCCGGAAGGCGCTCGCGTGCGTCCGGACGCGGAGGTGCGCTCCGACGAGGAGCTTCTCGACCTCTTGCGCACGTCCCTCTAGCAGGCACCGCGGTCTGGCATCGCGGCCGCGCTCTGCCCAGTGCCTCTAGCTCAGTGCGTCCGCCACGCGGCGGCGCAGCTCCGGCACCACGTCCTCCTCAAACCACGGGTTCTTCT
>Ga0256404_1005000_pt1 | contig 24132 bp, 20 predicted proteins | sample RumenRJG_01DNA_FD_185990 | JGI IMG/M metagenome (GOLD analysis project Ga0256404, IMG submission 185990) | Bovine rumen microbial communities from Lethbridge, Alberta, Canada - RJG_01 | ecosystem: Host-associated > Mammals > Digestive system > Stomach > Rumen | place: Canada: Alberta | collected... | reverse complement strand
GTGACGCCAAGTTCCAGGAAAAAAGCCTGGGACGTATGGGAGATGAAGCCCACGGAGGCAGAACGGTCCTGTATGTCAGCCATAATATGAATACCATTCGGTCGCTATGCAACAGAGTGATTGTCCTGGATCACGGCAAGAAGGTGTTTGACGGTGCGGTAGAGGAAGGAATCGGAATCTATAACGGATTGAAGGAACTCTCCACGGGAACCATTGACCTGGAAGCGAAACCGAGAGAAGCACGATATTTGCAGCACCGCTATATTCTGAAATCCATGACAATGGATCATCAGACGGGACAGATCGAATATGGAACGAAGCTCCGTGGAACAATCTGCATCAGCAGCCCGGACAGACGGGATGACATCGGCTTTTTCTGGATCATCAGAAGCGTCGGGGGGATGCCTTTAATCCGGATGGATACCGACAAACATATTTCCCTGATACCAGGAGATAATAAGATTGCGTTCACGGCGGATATTTCTACCCTCACTCCTGGAAAGTATATCGTGTCAATTGTACTTGTGATTCGTAATTCCTGGGAGAGCGCTGAACTTCATGATCTCGTCAATGAAGCCTGTTGCTTTGAAGTGATTGCCGGAGAGAATTCGTCAAAGTTCTCCGACTGGGATCAGCATTGGTGCGGCCAGCAAGTTGGAGCAGATATCATTGTGTCACAACAGGGAGAGACTACATGATTCCCAAAAAAATTCATTATTTTTGGATCGGCGGAAATCCGAAGCCAGAATCGGTTTTATACTGTATCGACAGCTGGAAAAAGTATTGTCCTGATTACGAAATCATAGAATGGAATGAAACCAACTATGATTTCACAAAGAATGAATACATGCGACAGGCCTATGAGGCGAAAAAATGGGGATTTGCCCCAGATTATGCACGGCTTGATATCATATATCGGTACGGAGGGCTTTATTTTGATACAGATGTGGAACTGATCAAGAATCCAGATCACTTGCTGAACAACATAGCCTTCTTCGGCTTTGACAGAGCATCAGACGTGACCAGAAACAATGTAAACTGCGGGGAAGGATTCGGCGCTGAGGCATTCCAACCGATTCTGCGGAAAATGATGGCTCACTATGATAACAAGAGTTTTATGAAACCGGACGGAACGCTGGATATGACACCGTCTCCATATTATACGACTCTGTGCTTGAAGGAAATAGGGTTGCGTAATGAAAACGTTGATCAGAAGTTGAATGATGATGTTATGGTCTATGCATCTGATGTTCTTTGCCCGAAGTCTTATTGTGCTTCAAAACTCCATCTGACTGAACGCACGGTCTCAATTCACCATTTTGATGCCACATGGCTGGATGATAATTTGAGAAGAAAGCATGACAGAAGTGTAAGGATAAATAAAGTATTTGGAGACAAGCATGGCTTTCTGATTGGCCGACGGATCAATGATTTAGAATATTTGTACAATGCGTTCGTCAGAAAAGTAACAAAAAAGTGAATTCCAAAATGATTACTGTTTTTACGCCAACCTATAATCGAGCTCATCTGCTTCCCAGGCTGTTTCAAACTCTGAAAACGCAGTCTGTTCAAGATTTTGAATGGATCATAGTTGATGATGGATCAAGTGATGATACGGAAGCAGTTATAAAACAGTTTCAAGCTGAACATATGTCCTTCCCGATACGTTTTTATAGGCAAAAACATGGAGGAAAACACAGGGCGATCAATTTAGCAGTAAAGCTGGCAAAGGGAAGCTATTTTTTTGTTGTTGATAGTGACGATTGGCTCCCGGATAATGCAATCGCTCTGCTGGTAAGTTGGCTGAAGGAAATCCAAGGAATACCGAAATTATGCGGCGTGGCCGGACAGAAAGCTTTGTCGGATGGAAAGTCTGTTGGCCACAGTTTCGAGCACGAAGGGTATGTAGATGCCAGTAGCTTGGAGAGAAAGAAACTGCATATTGAAGGGGACAAAGCAGAAGTATTTGATGTTGAAGTACTAAAAGCGCATCCATTTCCTGAGTTCGATGGAGAGTACTTCGTTACGGAGGCTGCCTGCTGGAACGCAATTGCAGCAGATGGGTATAAATTACGATGGCATCAGGAACCGATCTACTACTGCGAATACCTGGAGGACGGACTTACCAAAACAGGTGCAAATGATCTGAGCGGGCATATCACCAATTTTCAGGGATATAGCTATTATATACGGCAATGTTTAATGGTAAAAAGCAGGCTTGAAAGCTATCGGGATTTTGTTGACTTTGAGAAGACCTGTGATGCGATGAAGCTCACTGAAGCCGAGCGTGCTAATGCATTGCATTGGAGTAGAATAGATTATCTGCTCAATAAAAGAGTGGTTATGCCGCTTATACATAATATCAAACGAGCGATTTATATATCTGGAAAAGCAAAATCACTTCTAACGAAGTGAGTTTTCGCTGGAGACGCGAGAAAGGTACACAAAAGTTGCTAAATATTCAGCTAAGTGACAAGAAAAAAAGAGTTGCGACAGACATGCTGATCAATTTGATCGGGACAGGCCTGCCGCTTGTGGCGCTCCAACTGATTGTCTATCCGATTGTCGCACGCAGAATCGACGCTGATGACTATGGCCGGATGCAGTCGCTGGTTTCTCTGATCTTCCTCATCAGCGGAACGCTGGGCGGGGCGCTCAGCACTACTCGGCTGATTCACCAATATGACTACGATGAACAGGGAAGAATCGGGGACTTCAGCCTGCTGAACCTGTACTCACTCGGCGCGGTTGCCGTAGCGACTCCCATAGTCGTCTATTTCTACCTCGGCGAAGTAGATCTCTATGAACTGATTTTGATTACCGTCATCTCGGTATTGAACTATACGGAGCTGTATTTTGAAGTCGGACTCAGACTCATCCTGAATTATAGAAAGATTTTTATCAACAAGCTGATCGGCGCAGTCGGATATCTTATCGGATTTCTGATCTTCCGCTGGACCTTTGACTGGCATTATATTTTTATCGCCGCATACCTCCTTCAAACACTGTATTGCATGTACAGTACGAGGCTATACCGGGAACCGCTTCAAAAAACACCTGCTTTTCCGGAGACGACTCGTTCCTATGGGAATATTACTCTGGCCAGTGCGTTTAACAAGAGCCTGACCTATTTTGATAAAATCCTTCTTCATCCTCTTCTCGGGGGCGAAGCGGTATCGGTTTATTTCGCCGCCAATATCTTTGGAAAACTGGTGGTTCAGGTTCTTGAGCCGATTACCAACGTGATCCTTTCCTACCTCTCTAAGGAAAAAAAGGTTTCCCGCTCTGTCTGGGGGCTGACCATTTCCGTCGGGGGCGGCTTCTGCGTGGCAATGTATGTTTTCTGCCTGCTGGTAAGCCGTTTTGTTCTGACTGTCCTCTATCCACAGTTTGTGGATGAGGCGATGAAACTGATTCCGATTTCAACGCTCAGCCTTTGTGTTTCGTCCTTTGTGAACATCATACATCCGCTGGCATTGAAAACCATAAAAACAAACCGGCAGATCATCATCAGCGGGGCAGGACTTGTCTGTTATATCTTTCTCGCACTAACTCTATATCAGCCTTACGGTCTGGCAGGGTGCTGTGTGGCTTTACTGGTCAGCTATCTGGTGAAGCTGGCACTGATTCTGTTATTCTGCTTTGTGATCGATCGAGGAGCACTATCCGAAGCAGAGGGATAAGAATAACAAAAGATGCCGAAAAGAGTGGAGAATCCGATAGATGGTATTCAGTTCAGTTTTTTTTCTGTTTGTATTTCTTCCGATTACAATGGCAGGATACTATGTTCTGAGGGGAAAGGCGAGAAACTATTGGCTCCTGCTGGTGAGTTTGGTGTTCTTTTCCTGGTCACAGCCCAAATATACAGCGCTTATTCTTCTGAGTATCCTGCTTAACTATCTGGGTGGTCTCCTTGTTGAGCGCTTATCATTACGGAACTGGGCGCGAAACGTTCTGGTCTTTGTACTGTTGCTGAACATTGGAATGCTCTTCTATTACAAGTACTACAATTTTACAGTAAATGCTGTCAATTCTCTGCTTCGGATGCAGATTGCAGAAAGAGAGATCATTTTACCGATTGGTATTTCATTTTTTACTTTTCAGGGAATGTCCTATGTGATCGATGTTTATCGGAGGAAAGTTCCCGCCCAGAAGAATGTTGCCAAGGTTGGGCTTTATATTGCCCTTTTTCCCCAACTGATTGCAGGACCGATTGTGAGATATCAGGACATCGCTGAGGAAATAGATAAAAGAAGTGTCAATCTAGCCACCTTTTGTGATGGAATCGAGCGCTTTATCATAGGCTTAAGTAAGAAGGCTATAATTGCAAATAGCATGGCGGTCACGGCAGATGCTGTCTGGAGCAATGTGGAGAGCGGAAATCTTCCTCCGGTTGCATGGATTGGCAGCATAGCGTATACGCTTCAAATTTATTATGATTTTTCCGGGTACAGCGATATGGCAATTGGGCTGGGACAAATGTTCGGATTCCATTTTTGTGAAAACTTCAATCTGCCATATCTTTCACACAGTATTACAGAATTCTGGCGTCGATGGCACATCTCTCTTTCATCCTGGTTCAAAGACTATGTCTATATTCCTCTGGGTGGAAACAGACGGCATGTTTATCGGAACCTTGTCTTTGTCTTTTTCCTGACGGGACTTTGGCATGGGGCCGCTTGGAACTTTATCCTTTGGGGCGTGATGAACGGAATTCTGATCATTATCGAGCGATTAGAAAGAAATCATGAGATAATACATCATACAAATGAAAAAACGATAATAAAGAGCGCGCTTGGACATGTTTATACGCTGCTGGCTGTGAATTTCGGCTGGATTCTGTTTCGGGCACCAACATTGCAGGCGGCGGGGCTTTATCTGAAAAGTATGTTCGGACTTTACACTCCAGCGACTCCAGGGTTTGACACATGGTGGTATCTGGATAGATGGACTGTGACTATGATGTTTTTTGGAATGCTCTTTGCCACAGATCTTCCCCGTAGAGTTTTTCGTTTGATCTTTCCGCTGAGAAGAACGTTTGCTCTGGCGTTAGAATACATAGCCCTGCTGTTCCTGTTTGCACTCTCCACATTCCGTATTGTTGCAGGAACTTATAATCCATTTATCTATTTTCAGTTTTAAGTGTGAATGAGATGCGAAAAGAAAAACCAATTCAGATTATCTTTACCATTGTTTTTCTGGCTTGTCTTTTTGTTCCGTTGCTATGTTCTGATTACGAGAGTACAATATCTGAGGGGGAGAAAAGAAGACTATCGACAGCTGCAATGCTTAAGAATGAAGATGGCAGCTGGAATCATCATTTTATGTCAGATTTAGAGAACTGGTTCAATGATCGCATTGGGTTCCGGGACTGGATGATCCTGATGAATGCCAGAATTCAGTATCATATCTTTCATCAACTGCCGAGTGACAGATATAATAATACGCTCGGACCAAATGGTGAAGCAAACTATGTGACAGAGTCGGTTATAAAGAGTTATCAGCATCTCAATCTTCTCTCAGAAGAGAAGTTGAATCAGCTCGTCGAAAGCTATCAAATCTATGCGGATTTTTTGAAAGAACGGGATATCCAGTTTTATTATATCCAATGCTGGGATCGCCAGTCTGTCTATCCTGAATATTTTCCAGAGCACATTCTGCAGTATGGAGAGGTATCCCGAACGGATCAGATTGTGGATGCTTTGAGAACTAAAACTGATATCAATGTTATCTCTTTGAAGGAACCGCTTATTACACAGAAAGAACGTTTTCATTCATATGGAACGTGGTATGACACCAGCCACTGGACGCCGAGAGGAGCGTATCTAGGCTATCAGCTGATTATGGAAGAAATCGATAGAAACAACCCTGGACGATACAGGGTGCTGAATGAAGCGGACTATGATCTCACAGAAACTGATATGGGTGGAGTCAGCTTCGGAGGAATCCATGAAACAGACATGGAAGAACGCTTTGAGATCAAAAATCCAACGGCATTTCAGTCTGAGGAAGAACCGATCCGTCTGTCGCGTTATGCGAATGAGAGCCGACATATATATTATAATGATCAGGTTGATAATAGTGATACCCTCCTGATAGTTGGCGACAGCTACATTGAAGGGTACTTATATGATGATTTTGCAGAGAGTTTTCACCGAGTGGTGTTTGTTCGTACAACAATGGCCAGATATCTTGAAGAGTTGGTTAATTATTATGAGCCAACCATTGTGCTTTATGAAAATGTTGAACGTCAGGACGGAAGCGGCGAAATGATTGTAGCTGCGAATGAACTAAAGATGCATGGAGAGAATTAGAGATTAACAATGGAACCCAGAATTGGAATTTACAGTGACTCTTATCCAGACAAGAGAATGATCCTGAATAAAGTACCGGAAGCGCAGTACATTCAGATTAAAAACAGGAGAGAAAACATAGGAAGAGCACTTCGCCTTATAGGGAGAGCATATCCTGCAATCAGACAGACAGAAATCTATGCTCAGGGAGTTCACTTTACTCTGGATGCCCCATATTATCCGGATATCGATGTAATCCACACGTTTAACAGGGTTTGCCTGCATGACAGAAATCGTTGGGTAGCAACGTTTGAAAAGACATTCCCGGAATACTTCAGTGAAGAGAACAGAATCGATTTCAGGCTCATGAAAAAGCAGCTTCCATTGATCCTGTCTGATAAGTGTGCCGCATTATTACCAATGTCTCAATGGGCGTATAACTATGAAATCTGGCTGCTGTCTCAGTTTGCAAGTCAGGAAGAAATCAGCCGGATTAGAGAAAAAATGTCAGTACTGTATCCACCTCAGGAACTGTTGATAACCATGGAAGAAATCAAGCAAAAGTTTGCGAATATGCAAAAAGTTAAATTTCTGTATGTGGGGAATCAGGTGAAACGCAAAGGCGGTGCAGAGGTTCTGAAAGTGTTCCAAGAGCTATACCGCAAATATCCAGACTTTTCACTTGTTTTTATTGGAAGTCTGGATGGAAATTATAACAATTTTTATCTGGATGAAAAGGAGAAGATAGAAATCCAGAACATTATTCAAAACGCTGATTGGTTGGAATATCATGAGAAAGTGACAAATGAAGAAGTCTTAAAGCTGGCAAAACAGGCGCATATTGGCCTTCTGCCAAGCATGGGGGATACGTTTGGCTTTTCTGTGCTGGAGATGCAGGCATGTGGCTGCCCAGTCATTACAACAGACAGGCAGGCCTTACCAGAAATTAATAACGGCCAATGCGGCTGGTTAATTAATACGAAGGATGTTCAATTATCTCATGGGGATGACTTCGGGCACTATACAAGAAACGAAGTGGATACGCTAAGTGAATACATCAGAACACAGTTGAAACAAATAATTATTGATAGTTTTGACAATCCAAAGCAACTGGGAGAAAAAGCGAATTGGGCTTATTGCAGAATAAAGAAAAAACATAGTACGGAAATGTATGAGACATATTTAAGAAATATCTATTGTGAGCTAGGTTAGCACGCTAATACCAATGATTAAAACATATTAATAAACAAATAGTTTTGGGAGCGTGACTAGAATGTGTTTAGAAGGAGAACCATTAATTAGCGTAGTTGTTCCAATTTACAATGTTGAACAGTATTTGGAGAAATGTATAAACAGCATACGTAATCAGACATATAAGAATTTGGAAATCATTTTAGTTAACGATGGTTCTACGGACAATTGCGGAACGATATGTGATCAATACGCAAGCATAGACTCAAGAATTAAGGTTATTCATAAGAAAAATGGTGGCTTATCAGATGCAAGGAACAAAGGCATTGATATTGCGAAAGGAGATTTTCTTGCATTTATAGACAGTGATGATACAGTCATGTCCGAGATGATGGAGAAACTTTATAAAAGAATCGAGACGGACCAGTCAGACATGGCTTTCTGTGGATACCTTAGAATAAATCAGGACGGAATTATTGTTGAATCTGTAACATTACCAGATATGACCTTGTCCGGCTTTGATGCACTGAAGACAAGTTATGCGAATAAAGGAGTTCTATACACTGTAGCTTGGAATAAACTATATAAAAGAAAGCTGTTTGAAACAATTCGATACCCATTGGGTAAATACCACGAAGACGAATTTACGACGTATCGAGTTATAGATCAATGCGAAACAATCAGCATAATTAATGATGCTCTCTATCTATATGTTCAAAGAGAGAACAGCATTACTGGGGAAGCATTTTCTGTTAGAAGGCTAGACGGGATTGAGGCTTCTTACGAGCGATACTGTTATTTCAAACGAAAAGGCGGAAAATACAATGATCTGATGATATTGGAATGCGACACCTTTACACCTATGTATTTTCAGAGCAAGCAACTGTTTGTTCCTCAAACGCCAAGGGAAAAAGAAAAGGCCCGTGAAATTGATCATATGGCAAAAATGCTTTGCTTTGATGGCTTTGGAGAATGGTCATTACCGAGAAAGATTAAACTGATCTCGCCAAGATTATACTTGTTTCTTGGGAAAAACAAAAAAGTAATTAAGAGAGAAACAAAATTAATAGCTGCACTTGCAAGATACTTAAGTGCAGATTCTATTACTTGGGAAAATACCAATATGGAGGGAGATGGAAATGCGTATCTGATTTTGAGTCACGAAAACAGTGGTGCCGGAATCATGACAGAGTTACTTACTGTATTAGGATGGCTTCGATATGCTATCCAAAATGGCTATATATTGATCGTGAACATGTCCACATTATTCTCCTGCTATGATCAGTCAAGTCGCACAAAATGGGAGGATTATTATGAACAACCCATGTTGAATGAACCGTTGACGGAAGAGCGCCTGAAGCGTATTACTTCTGACCAACGGTATGCCATATGTCAAGTCGGAAAAACACGCTATAATCTGCTTTTCTATGGAAGAGCTTTTGAAATGATTTCCAGAGTATTTCCACCAAAAATACAATTCCCAATGATGAGAGACTACAAGATGAATACTGCGACGCACAAAGAGTTTTGTGATTTATATAGACAGTATATTCATTTTAATCCAAGAGTACAGGAGTATATTGAGAATGAGTATAGGAGTATTCTTTGGAATAAAGGTGTAGTCTTAGGAGTAATAGTGAGAGGAACAGATTATGTTCAGTTAAAACCGTATCGCCATCCTATACAACCACCTGTACAAGATATTATTGAAAAAGCAAAGGAACTCAGAAAAGAGAAAAAGTGGGATTTTCTGTATCTTGCAACGGAAGAGAAAGCCGTTGAAAATCAGTTTAATGATGCTTTTCCCGGAAGAGTTTTGGTAAATAAGAGACAGTACTATGATGGAAACTATAACGATAAGTATTTATTTGAAGTAAGAAATGACCGTGAAAATGATCAATATTTAAGAAACCTTGAGTATCTCTCATCAATGTATTTATTGTCAAAGTGTAATATGCTGATCGGCGGTATGTGCGGTGGAAGCCAGGGAGTATTGATCATGAGAGGTGGATTAGAATATGAGTATCTGTATTTATTTGATTTAGGTGACTATTGAGGTTAGAAACGTCATCAGATTGAAAAGAGAAAACAGGCACATGAAAAGAATGTATATCTGTCATACACCATATCACTTGTTTATTGCTATTATCAGACAACTTCTTTATAAGGGAGAGGCGGTTTTGGTCTTATGCAGAGTAGAACAACTCTCCCCAGAGATAGTCAATAGGCTAAAAAAACAGAACATATTTAGGCGGATTTATGAATATGACCATCTGGATTCTAGAAGAGAACTATTAAGGGGAGGGAAAGAGACACTATTACATCGAAAACGAGTGAATTCTAATATTGAAGATGCACTAGGAATCGATTTGAATGAGCTTAAAGAGTACGATATCTATATTTTTAATGATTCTTCTGTGTTTGGATATTGGATGAATATCAATGGGATTAAGTATCATCTCCTGGAAGATGCACTGGATAATTACAAGATAGATAAACCGATATACTTGCCGTTAAGAAAAAAGATCGAAAAAAGAATTAAACAGTTATTCAGAATAGATTTTTCATACTGGGGTGAATCAGCTAATTATCTAACAGTTGAAGTTAATGATATTTCCGGGATATGTATCCGAAAAAAAAAGAATGTTATTGAAGTTCCAAGAAAAGAATTGCTGCATAAACTGACAAAAGAAGACAAAGCGATATTGAGAACGATATATTTAGATGGATTTGATTTATCCCAATCAGAACAATACCATGGCGGAACCCTGATTATTACACAACCGCTTTCTGAAGCAAAGATAGTAAGACACGAGACAAAAATGCAAATATATCAATACTTAATAAATCACTATGGCGCAGGGCAGGTTTTTATTAAACCACATCCAGAGGACCAGGACAGCTATTTGGGATTCCAAGGTTGTATAGTGATTCCAGCAAAGAGCATACCTTTGGAAGTGTTTGATTTGGTAACAGATATTCATTTTAAAAGAGCCGTGACTTGCTTTTCAACAGCTATTACAGAATTAGAGAATGTTGAGGAGAAAGTGATTATGGGATATGAATGGGTTGTGGGCTTTGATCAAGATCATGAATGATCGATAGCATTATTTAAACCACCATTCAGCTATGTGAGTTTCATGGAAGGTGCATTTGTTGTGCGTGAGTGAGATCATAGAGTGAAGAAGGAAAATCAAACATGTTTTATTTGGATACTTTTATTTCAACATATGTAACAAAACGCCCAGTATCTATGTTTTTAAGGGATATTGAAGATAACCATTCCCAATTATGTGAAATGATTGAAAATAAAGCTGTTCTTGTGATTGGAGGAGCTGGTTCCATCGGCTCATCATTTATCAAAGCACTGTTACCGTACAAACCAGCATCTCTAATCGTTGTTGATATCAATGAGAACGCTTTAGCAGATTTGACACGCGATTTGCGATCGACAAAAGGGATGTATATTCCGGAAGATTATTTGACTTATCCGATGGATTATATATCGCCTGTGTTTGAGAAAATGTTCAGAAATCGCAATGGATTTGATGTCGTTGCTAATTTTTCAGCCCATAAACATGTCCGTTCTGAGAAGGATATCTATTCCGTTGAGGCTCTCTTACAGAATAATGTAATTCATCTGAAAAAGCTGCTAGATCTATTGAAAGAATTTCCACCGGAGAAATACTTTTGCGTCTCTACAGATAAGGCAGCGAATCCTGTGAATATTATGGGGGCTTCCAAGCGTATAATGGAAGATTTGATTTTCAGCTACTCAAGTAGATTTCCAGTAAAAACCGCGAGATTTGCAAATGTAGCATTTTCAAATGGCTCACTTCCATTGAGTTTTCTTACCAGAATCCAGAAATTACAACCGATTTCAGCTCCATTGGATGTGAAAAGGTATTTTGTGTCCCCGGAAGAGAGCGGCCAGATTTGCCTTCTTGCATGTATGATGGGAAATAATCGGGAGATTTTCTTCCCTAGGCTAGATGAAGCACAGATGATGACTTTTGATGCAATTGCTACTTCTTTGCTGCATGAATTCGGGTATGAAGTATTTGAATGTGGTTCGGAAGAAGAGGCTCTTGAAAAATCAGATTGTTTAAAACATGGAAGTAAAGAGTATCCAGTTTATTATTCTATCTCTGATACTTCGGGAGAAAAGCCCTTTGAGGAGTTTTTTACATCTTCTGAACAAATAGACCTAGATAGGTTTGCCTCTCTTGGCGTGATAATTGCAAAGGAGATACCTGATGGCAGAAAGATTCAAAAGCTTCTCGACGACTTAAATAGGGCATTTTCAAATGAAGAAACAACAAAACAAAGTATTGTTACAATAATGGAACAGTATCTTGCCAATTTTCAACATATAGAAACAGGAAGAACATTGGATAGCAAAATGTGAGGTCGTGGTATGGAAAAAACAATTCCACTATCAGTTCCAAATTTCGAAGGTAACGAAGAAAAATATGTGACTGATGCTCTGAGACAAGGTTGGGTTTCAACTGGCGGAGAGTATATTACTAAACTTGAGAGAGACATAGCTCATTTCCTAAATGTTAAAAATGTTGCCGCATGCCAGAGCGGGACATCCGCATTACATCTTTCGCTTATGGAGGCAGAGGTAATGCCAGGTGATATTGTTTTAGTTCCGCCGTTGACCTTTATTGCAGCAGTGAATCCAGTGAAGTATCAGTTTGCAACTCCCGTGTTCATTGATTGTGATGATAGTCTCTGCATGGACCCCATAAAGCTTCGGCGTTTTTGTGAGACGCAGTGTACTTTCAAAAATGGCGTCCTCTTTCATAAAGATCACGTAGTAAAAGCGGTCATAGTGGTTCATGTTTTTGGAAATATGGCTGATATGGAATCAATTATGAGAACGGCAGCAGACTATAATTTGAAGGTAATTGAAGATGCAACAGAGGCACTGGGGACAAAATATACAGAGGGACAGTATAAAGGAAGATATGCAGGAACGATAGGCCATTTCGGAGCATTTAGTTTCAATGGAAACAAGATTATTACTACCGGGGGTGGAGGAGCGGTTACTTCCGGTGATTCAAATAAAGTGAATCATATGCGATTTCTATCTACTCAAGCAAAAACAGATCCATTAAATTATGTGCATAATGAAGTTGGATATAATTATCGAATGACAAATCTACAGGCAGCACTTGGGGTTGCTCAGATGGAAGAATTACCGGAGTTTATCAGAAGAAAACAGAAGAATTATGCGTATTATACAAAACTGCTTGAAGGATCGAATCTTGCATCACTGCTGTCCTTCCGAGAGAGGACCTCTTCAAACAAATGGTTTTATTCGCTCATCATTAACAGACAGTATGTTCATATACCTTTGCAAAAAATTGTTTGGGAACTAAAAGAAAAAGGAATTCAAACTCGTGCAATCTGGGGATTGATTAATGAGCAGAAACCATATGACGGAGAAGAGAGTTATCTGATTGAAAAGGCACCATACTATGCCTGCCGAGTGTTGAATCTTCCGTGCAGCACACAGATTACTGATGAGGAGATAGAATATGTCGTGAAAGAAATAACAAGTCTTCTGGAGAAGAATGTAGATGAATGTATCTAAATTTGAAAAATATCTTGGAGCAGAGAACCTGACTGTGGCTGAAGCAATGAACAGGATTGATAAGAATTCCAAAGGAATATTGATTCTTGTTAATCATAATGGAAGACTGGCTGGCACTTTAACAGATGGAGATGTCCGCCGCTATCTCCTTACTGGTGGAAGAATGGACGACAGCAGCATAAAAGCTGCAAATACTAAGCCACGATTTGCAGTGTCTAAACAAGATGCAGAACAGCTTTATCATCATGAAAACTATATTGCTATTCCTATAGTTGACGAGAATTATTTGGTAATAGATGTTTATGACGGGGAAAAAGAGGATGATTGGTACCCGAAACTTAATGTTCCAGTTGTAATTAATGCGGGCGGAATGGGGAAACGGCTGGAACCATTTACAAAGATACTTCCAAAGCCCTTAATTCCAGTAGGAGAATTGCCTATCATCGAGCATATCATGAGTTATTTTACTTTGTACGGCTGTAACCAATTTCATATTATTGTGAATTATAAAAAACAACTTTTAAAAGCCTACTTTGCAGAGTCCGAAAAACGATACAATATTATCTGGTATGATGAAGAGAGGCCTTTGGGAACAGGGGGAGGCCTAACATTATTGAGGGGTAAAATAGGTAGCACTTTTTTCTTTACGAGTTGTGATACACTCATTGACATTAATTATGGAAACCTACTTAATTATCATAAGGAGAAAAGTTGTGCGGTTACCATGGTTTGTGCACAGAAGAAGGTTCTAGTGCCTTATGGAATTGTCAACATGGGAAAAAATGGAAGAATTGAAGCATTTGAAGAAAAACCTTCATTCTCTTTTTTAACTAATACAGGATTTTATTTGGTTGAACCAGTTGTCTTCAATTATATGGAGGACGATCATCCAATAGGGTTTCCGGATGTAGTAGAAAAGATGGGTGCTGCTGGTGAGAATACCTTCTGTTATCCGATTAGTGAAAAAGACTGGATGGATATGGGGCAGCTCTCAGAATTGGAAAAAATGAGGGAAAGAATCTATGGAGCATAATAGTATTTTGCTTGTGGGCGGAGGAGGACATTGTCATTCTGTTATAGACAGTATTGCCATAGACGGCTGCTACGAAAGAATAGGAGTTGTTGCAAAAAATGACAGTAACTTTGTAGAACTTCAGAAAGACGGACAGATTTCTGAATACGTGGTCGGAATAGATAATGAACTAGAGCTGCTGTATAAGGCAGGCTGGAAATTGGCGTTTGTTTCCTTGGGGAGTATCGGAAACACAGCTGTACGCAGAAATATTTTTATGAATCTTAAACAAATTGGATATGGATTGCCCGTAATAGTAGATCCATCTGCTATCATTGGACGAAACACGATAATTGGCGCTGGGACGTATGTCGGGAAACGAGCAGTTGTTAATTCTGGTACTGTTATTGGAGAGGGAGCAATTATTAATTCTGGAGCATTAGTGGAACATGACTGTATTATTGGAGATTTTGTCCATATAAGCCCCGGTGCAACTGTGTGTGGTGGAGTGAGAATAGGAAACGATTCGCATGTTGGAGCGTCCTCTGTAATCAGACAGAGTATAAGAATAGGACAAAAAAGCATCGTTGGAATTGGGAGTGTTGTAGTAAGCGATTTACCAGACAATGTTACTGCATTTGGAAATCCATGCAGAGTGGAACAGATATGAGTATCTTTATTATTGCTGAAGCGGGAGTGAACCACAATGGCAACCTGCAAACCGCATTTCAAATGGTAAATGCTGCTAAAGAAGCAGGAGCAGATTGTATAAAGTTCCAGACATATAAGACTGATCTGCTTGTATGTCGCAATACAAGAAAAGCAGAGTACCAGATTGCTGCAACGGGTGATAGTTCACAGATGAGCTTGCTAAAACAGCTGGAACTGCCGAGCGAAGCTTTTTTACAATTAAAGCAATACTGTGCCCAGAAGAAGATTTGCTTCCTTTCAACCCCTTTTGATATCGAAAGCATAGATTTTCTTGAGCCTTTTGAAATGCCTTTCTGGAAAATCCCCTCAGGAGAAATCACAAATCTTCCTTACTTAATAAAGATCGCCAAGACGAAAAAACCAGTAATATTGTCCACTGGTATGAGTAATATTCAGGAGATCAGGGAAGCAATTCATCTGCTAAGACAGAACGGGACGCCGAACATAAAACTCCTGCATTGTAATACAGAATACCCAACGCCTTTCGAAGATGTAAATCTTAGAGCTATGGAGACAATGCGGAATACATTTGAATGTGAAGTCGGATACTCAGATCATACAAGAGGAATTGAGGTACCAATTGCTGCAGCAGCTCTTGGAGCTACAATTATTGAAAAGCATTTTACATTAGATAGAAATATGGAAGGTCCTGATCACAAAGCAAGTTTAGAGCCAGAGGAATTGGTGGCAATGATTAAGGCAATAAGGAATATAGAAAAGGCGCTTGGAAATGGAGATAAAGAGCCATCAAAATCAGAACGAAAGAATATTTCAATAGTACGCAAAAGCATTGTGGCAAGGCGAGGTATTAAGAAGGGTGAAGTGCTAACAGAAGAAAACATTACAACAAAAAGGCCTGGAAATGGGATTAGCCCGATGAGATGGTTCGAAATCATAGGATCAAAGGCTATTCGGGATTATGAGGTGGATGAATTAATCGAACAATGATAAAAATGGCTATCATTACTGCGACGAGAGCGGAATATGGTTTGCTTCGACCAGTAATAAAAGAATTACGAAAACGTGAGAATGATTTATTTAAGCTTGATCTTATTGTCACAGGAACACATTTAAGTGACCAGTATGGTTACACGATAAAAGAAATAGATGATTATATTGATTATCAGATTCCTGTTTCGATAAAGACAGATACGGAATATGATATATCGTTGAATCAGGCCGATACACTTATCAAATTTACGGCATTGTTCTGCAGAGAAAAATATGATGCAGTTATACTCCTTGGAGATCGCTATGAAATCCTCGCAGTGGCGATTGCTGCCGGCAATACGAAGACTCCAATATTCCACCTGTGTGGAGGGGATACGACTGAAGGCGCGATTGATGAATGGATTCGACATGCGATTACAAAAATGAGTTATCTCCATTTTGTGACGAATGAGACAAGCCGAAAAAGAGTGATACAATTAGGGGAAGATCCTTCGAGAGTTTTTAATTATGGGTCTACAAGCATTGATAATATCATCTCAATGAAATATATGACTAAAGAAGGGGCTTTACATAGTATTGGGCTAGAGACATGTGATTATGCATTATGTACTTACCACCCAGTAACAATGGAACGAGGAGATATAGATAGTGAGATTGACAGTTTATTAGATGTAATGAAAGCTTGCCCGGAGATTCATTTCATTTTTACAAAGTCCAATGCTGACTGCGGAGGAGATAAGATTAACAGATTGCTTGAAAAAGCAGAAAAAAGCGTTAAGAATCTTCATGTTTATGCATCACTCGGAACTGTTAAATATTTATCATTAATGAAGCATGCAGAGTGCGTTCTTGGAAACTCGTCCAGCGGAATTATTGAAGCGCCGGCACTTCATATTCCGTCGATTAATATTGGCAACAGGCAAAGAGGCCGGTTGCAGGCAGCAAGTATTCTCAACTCCAGTTGCAAAAAGGACGAAATCATTGCTGCGATTCGCATTGCTCAAAGCGCGGAGTATAAAAAAACTCTTCATTCCATTGAGTGTCCGTACGGAAATGGACATGCTGCAGAAAGCATAGCAAATAAAAGCCTTGAGATAGTAATGAATGGTAGTATTAACCTCTCAAAAAAGTTCTATAATTTGTGTTGGTGAACAGGAATGAAAAATATTGCAATTATCCCTGCGAGAAGCGGTTCTAAAGGCTTGAAAGATAAAAATATCCGTTTGTTAAATGGAAAACCCTTGTTTGCTTATTCTATTGAAGCTGCTGTTAAAAGCGGGATGTTTGATGAGATAATGGTTTCGACAGATTCAGAGAAATATGCTGAATTAGCTATGGAATACGGAGCAAAGGTCCCCTTTTTTCGGAGTGAAGAAACCTCATCTGATTCGGCAAGTTCATGGGATGCTGTTAATGAAGTGCTGTCCAAATATGAAGCTTGCGGGAGAGTATTTGATACATTTTGTCTGTTGCAGCCAACCTCCCCATTGAGGTCAGCAGAAGACATTAGATCAGCATATTCTCTGTTTAATAAACAAGCAGATTTTGCGGTTGTTTCAGTTTGTGAAGCTGAGCACTCTCCATTGTGGTGTGGACATCTGTCAGAGAGCTGTGAACTTGTCGGTTTTATACGAGATCAAGATACTCAGCAACGACAATGCTACGAAGCTTTCTATCGGATTAATGGAGCAATTTATATAGTTAATATAGCAAAGTTCCAATATGATACTAATATTTATCAGGCAGGAAGTTACGCCTATATTATGCCCCAGTACAGAAGTGTAGATATAGATACTGAGATGGATTTCTTTTTGGCAGAATGCTTTCTGGCATATCAAAGAATACGGGGGGAAGGACAATGAATTATTGTAAAAGATGCGTGATGCCTGATACAAGGCCAGGGATTCAATTCGTTGATGGTATTTGCAGTGCATGTATTTCTTATGAGCACAGAAAGAGCATCGATTGGGATGAGAGATGGAAGGAATTTGAGACAATTTGCAATAAGTATCGAGGAATGAATGGTGATGGCCCTGATTGTGCAATAGCGGTGTCAGGAGGAAAAGACTCCCATTTCCAGGTTTATTTAATGAAAAACATTATGAAGATGAATCCCATTTTGTTTTCTGTCGAGGATAATTTTCCGATGACGGATGCAGGTGCTCACAACTTAAAGAACATTTCTGAGGAATTTGGTTGTAGTATTATCAGTTTGAAACCCAATATAAAGGCACAAAAGAAAATAATGCGATACATGTTTGAAACATATGGAAAACCAACTTGGTATATTGACCGACTGATATATACTTATCCGCTTATTATGGCGCAAAAATATAACACACCGCTACTAGTATATGGCGAAAACGTAAGTTATGAATATGGTGGTTCAAATGCCATCGACACATATTCGGCGAAGGCACAATTAAGTAATGGAGTGGCATCGGATGTCGATGAACAGGAATTGATAGAAAAAGCGGGGGTTATTGCGCAGGACTTATATCTGACGCGCGTTCCAAGCAAAGAAGTGATCAATAATCTTGACCCGATTTATATTTCATACTTCATTCCGTGGAATAGTTTTAAAAACTATGAAGTTGCTAAAAGGCACGGTTTTAGGGATCTGACACATGAGTGGAACAGAACACATCATGTAGAAAACTTTGACCAAATAGATAGTCGGGCTTATCTTGTTCATTCATGGCTAAAGTACCCAAAATTCGGCCATGCTTCAGCAACAGATTATGCTGCGAGAATGGTACGTTATGGGTTAATCAATCGTGAAGAAGCCATCGAATTGGTGAAAAAGCACGACCATGCACTAGATCCTAAGAGCGTGCGAGACTTTTGCGAGTTCTGTGGATATACTGAGACTGAGTTTTGGACAATTATTGATACTTTATATAATCAAGAGTTATTTGAAAAAAATGAGTACGAAGAATGGGTACTCAAAAACCCTATATGGACTAAATAGATAGCATGAGAAGGATAACACCAAATGTTAGCAATAATGAATATAATGTGAGGCGCTGCTTTTGAAAGGAACTTATTTTGAAAAGTGTAAAAATTAAAATAATCGGATCTTGGTCAGGCATAGATTTGGCAATAAGTATTTTGAAAGAACGTTATTGTGTAGAACTATGCGAAGATCCAGATTATCTAATAGTTTCTCCGCTTTGCGACCCCTATGTCTATATGAATTATGATTGCGTGAGAATACTATTTACTGGAGAACCGCTTGTACCGGATTTTAATGTGTTCGATTATGCTATCGGGTTTGATTATCTTACGATTACTGATATAAAAGGAAAGAACAGGTATTATCGATTTCCACTTTGTTTTCGGGATATAGAGAGAATAAAGAAATGCGGTACAGGAATGACTTATAATCAGGCTAAAGAAACCCTGCAGAAAAAAGCGTATTTTTGTAACTTTATTTATGGTCACCAGTCAGCAAAAGGTGAACGTGAAGCTATTTTCCGCGCTCTTGAGCGATATAAAAGAGTTGAATCTGCTGGTAGTTTCCTTAATAATATGCCAGATGGGAAAGTTGTTCCATTTGATGAGGAGAAAATAGATTTTCTCCGGTTATGTAAATTTACAATTTCATGTGAGAGCATTAGCTTCCCTGGCTTTGTTACCGAAAAATTAGTAGATCCATTCTTTGCTAATTCGGTTCCAATCTATTATGGTAATCAACTGGTTGAATCGGAGTTTAATCAGGAGGCTATTATCAATGTTCATAGCTTTTCTACGTTGGAAGAGTGCATTGAGCGGATTATTCAGATTGATCAAAATGAAGAGCTATACATTAAAATGCTGATGGCCCCCAAATTGATTTCGGAGGATTATCTAGAGAATATGTATAATGGGCTTAAGGCATTCCTTTTTAGTATATTTGATCAAGAGAAAAATGAGGCCTATCGTAGAATGCGGTATTATGCACAAAAAAAACATGAAGATTGTCTGAAAGAATATACGCAACTATATAACAGCGCTGAATATCATTTGTTTAAAAATAGAAAAAGAATAATGAGATTCCTTTCCAGAACAGTGAATTAAAATAGGCTTTATGAATTTGCTGCGACTAATTGAGCGAAATGTAAAAATCGAAAAGCGCCTATTGATTGCAGAATATTATAGCCAGAAAGTACAGACAAGCGGATCATAGATCAATTGTAATTGAGAGAGATATTAATGATAAGTAATAGTAAAAAGAATAGATATTATCTATTGTTACTACAAGGATTGATTTTTTCTTTTCTTCTATTGAACTATATATTTCATGATGTATCGTTGTCATCAGTTATTAAAATCTATTTATATCAATTCTTCGCATGGTTTTTAACCGGGCGAGCAATAGTTCGGCTACTAAAAATGCAGGTAGAGAAGTATTCTAAGATAATATCCTTAAGTTATACATTTGGCGCGATCTCCTCGATTATTATTTACTTTGTTTTTATGCTTTCCGGTTTGAGAGCCATCCTTCCGCTCTTTACTGTCATTCAGAGTGGACTCACAGCATTTTTCTTATATAAAAAACAGCATATCGATGAATACGAAACAGATGATTATGGAGTGGGGGTTTGTTTAGCGTTCCTTTTTATCTATCTTGTATTGTCATTATGTGCGGTTTCTTTCGTGAGCTCATTCCCTAACGAAACAAGTTGTGGAACAGGTTATTATATTGATTGGCCATATTGGGCAGGGAACAATATTGCATTTACAAAAGGTTTTCCGGCTGACTCCTTCAGGCAGACGGGAACAGAGTTTAAGTATCATTATTTTTCAAGTATATTAATGGCGCAAGCAGCCTTATCTACAGGGGTAGACATCAATTGGATTTCCTTTTATTATTCTAGCATCTTGGGAGGCATCATATTAGTCCTGGCAAGCTATTATTGTGCAACAAGTTTTGTAAAAAACAAATGGCTCGTGGTTGTTTTAATGCTAACGCTCTTGTTCACTGATGGTACAACGACAGCACTTACCTGGCATTCAATAATCTGCCCATTTGGTTTTGATTATGGGTATTCGTATGGTATGATATCGTTGGCTATACTTGCGGAAATATATAGAAAAAATAGATTCTATGCTCTTTTCTTCCCTTCATGCTTGTTTATAGCAATGACAACGGGATGTAAAGGGCCAGTTGGTGCAGTTGTTCTTGTAGCATATGAAATTACATCACTGTTATATTTAATCCAAGGAAGAATAAAACAAGGGATTGTTAGTGGACTTGGTTGGTTCATATCCTTCCTGGTGATATATATGGTTTTTATAAATAGTTCAGCTGCATTTTCTGAGGCAAGTGGAATCCAGTACATAGGTGGGCTCGGAATCGATAATGTGATTACTAATGCAAGATGGGTTGCAGCAATTTACAATTCAGTACTCGCACAATATAGAATTATGGGAGATCATCTGCTGGTAAAAATATATTCTGTATTGCTATATATATACCGGGCAGACAAGGCTGTCATTACATTGCTTTTGGTGGCGCTTGGCCTTCTGCTTCATGACCTAGTGAACAAGAGATTTGATGGTGTTTTGCTTTCCCTTTTGATATCTTCACTGACAGGGATTTTACTTGCTATATATACTACTCAGTCAGGCGGAAGCCAGATGTATTTTATGATGGGAGTGTTCCCCGCGGCAGCAATGAGTGGTGGATATGCTTTGGAACGTATATCTAATTGGACTCAAGTGAAGCACAATTGTTTTGGATTATACAAAGGATTATGTATCGTGCTGCTGCTTACAATTGGAATATCAGTGAATCAATACTATGAAACTATTATCATCAAGGTTAGGGAAGGTATCTCAGTTGTAAGAAATACATATACTGCAGAGGACTACGGACAATACTTCGCTGACAGTACAGACTACAAGGCGTTTGAGTGGATAAAGAATAATACAGAAGAAAATGCAGTTCTCGCGATAGATAGTCATAAAGATTACTACGGTAGAAACAATTCTATGATCATGGGAGTTTTCTCTCAGAGATTCATCTGGAACGAAACAGAGTACGTTCCTGATTCAGAAGAGGCGAAGCGACGGAACGAGATAGTGACTAATGTTATAAATAATCCGGATGAATACTTGAGTTTGATGAGAGCGGAGGGGGTAGATTTTTTTGTACACCAAGTTAGAAACGATGGAATAGAGTATCTCTCTCAGAGTACTTTGCTGACAGAGGTTTATGCGAACGCCCATTATGTAATTTATAAATTATTAGAATAGTGCACATTGCATGAGTGTCACGATGAACTGGATGTGACTGAATGCTCACAACAACCGGGAATATTCATATTCAGGGCGAAGTATTATATAAGCAGGCGCAAAGTGACCGGGATATGGATGTTGCTCCAGCACTGATAGTCACCAAAGCCAAACGAGACATAGAATCTTCAAAAAGGAATTATACGTTTTCAGCTACAACTGAACTACTTGATTTGCATGAGAGGGAATAATTCTCCGGAAAAGTAGAAGAGAGGTTTAATAAATGCCTATAAAACATCTCCGATATATAGACGGAATTAAAGGCTTGACATGTTTTTTCATCATGCTTGGTCACTACAGTGGACTATATAAATATGCGGAGAATAATGCGGCAATTGATATTCTGCTTCTTCATCATATACCATCTGTTTTTTCTTTTTTTTTAGCAGAGGGAATATGGGTGAGATTATTCTATATTATTTCCGGTTATTTATTGTCGAAATCATCAATAAAGACAGTTCCTGATCTTATTCGTAAGACTATGCTGCGCTTTTTCCGACTGGCAATTCCCATTCTAGGTGCTTCTTTGATCATCCTCTTTATCGCATCAACTGCTGGGATGCAAAATACTAGTATACAAAAATATGTTTCTAATAGTTGGTTAGCTGAGTATTATTCAATACCATTGTCCTTATATGATGCATTACTTGAACCAGTTAGGGTCCTGCTATTCAAACAAGGTATTTTCAATGGAGTATGGTGGGTACTGACCGATATGTTCTTCGCATCTATTATAGTATATGCTGTTAATTATCTTCGATATCTTTTCTCGGAAAAAGTGATTGGGAAGGTTGCAGTCGGAATTATCTATTTAGCATTGATAAGTTTCTTTGTTTTAAAGCGAAATAGTCGGATTTCAGGTGTACTGGCAGGTGCTATTTTCGGACGTTGTGATGGCTGGATCGATAAAAAGCTAAAGAAAAATGATTGGTTTTTTTGGCCCATGTTCTTTGCACCTATGTTGTTATATAATATTTTGAGATACATTCCATCACTAATACGACCTATTTTGATAGATCTCACATTTGTCTGTTTCATAATAGCAGTTTCTCATCTTAAAATCATTAATAAGCTGTTTTCCAGGCTTGACTCTCTTGGTAGAATATCATTTGGGATCTATTCTTTACACTGGCCGGTTTTTTGCTCACTTGGAATTATGATTATTATTAAAGGGATTAACAGTTTTTCTGGCTTTGACATATACCTTATTTCAATATTGTTTTCTGTGATAATGACGATAGTTCTTTCTGTTATTTACAATATTACTGTGGAACAATGGAGTAATCAGGCCTGTTATCAGATTAACAATTGTTTGCAGAATATCATTGATAAACAATAGAGTAGTCAATTGGTGTAAATCAATATAAGGAATATTAAATATGACCCTTTCCTCAAGCATGTTTATATTTGGCCTTTTGCCTTGGTTCTTGCTTTTTGTGTGGGTGACACGAAATATAAAGAATTCGAGGAAGATATTTTTGATGATCGCAAACTCCATCTTCTATATTTGGAGTGGTGTAGGTGGATTCCTATTTTTCTGCGTTTATATTGTCTGCATCTGGCTATTATGTAAGCTTTTACAAAAAACAAAAAACAATAAATATTTGTTTATTTGCATTATCCTGATTGCAATTGCACCATTGCTCGTAACAAAGTATTATAATTTTACAATACGAACAATTAACACCTGGTTCCGTTGTCCTTTAGAAGAGTTAACATGGTTGATACCAACCGGGATTTCTTTTTTTACATTTGAAGCGGTAGCATTGTTATTGGACATTCATTCGGGTGCAATCGGCTCTACTCCTTGTTTGTCAGATACTTTCCTTTATTTATCTTTTTTCCCCACGGTAACATCGGGGCCAATTATCCGCTACGCAGATTTTCAAAAGAGTCTTTATCATTGGAATCAACAGATTAACTATAACGATTGCCTTCGACTTCTTATAATTGGATTAAGCAAGAAGCTTTTGATTGCCGATAAAATTGCGCCATTAGCAAACTATTATTTTGACGGAATTGCAATGGGCAATAAATACTCAGGGCTTGGGTTATGGGTTGGGTCTATCGCATATACACTACAAATCTATTTT